>SMUX01361752.1_pt1 | contig 28519 bp, 29 predicted proteins | sample 2456431 | NCBI WGS metagenome assembly SMUX01 (sample SAMN11095930, study PRJNA526329) | marine sediment metagenome | biome: Marine sediment; feature: Surficial sediment; material: Deep marine sediment; isolation source: Hadal surficial sediment | place: Pacific Ocean | collected 2014-11 | depth... | reverse complement strand
CATCTTCGCCGATGCCCCGCATCGCCGTGCGATGCGCGCCTAGCCTTGGGGTAAAATCATCCCGGTCAAATGGGTCAATTTGGCCGGAAAATGCTCTAGTATGTTAGGCTTCGCGCCATGTGGATGGACGTGGTCGATCTCAGGGATTTCTACGCCACCAGCCTGGGCCAGGTGGCGGGCCGCGTGGTGCGCCGCCGGATTCGCGAGATCTGGCCCGATCTGGCCCGCCGCCGGGTGCTGGGGCTGGGCTATGGGCCGCCCTATCTGCGGCCGTTACTCGACGATTCCGAGCGGGTGATCGCCGCCATGCCGGCGGGCCAGGGCGTCATCCACTGGCCCCGGGGCGGGCCCAACAGGACCGTGCTGGTGGACGAGGCGGAACTGCCCTTTGCCGATAATTCCGTGGACCGGATCCTTTTGGTTCACGGCGTCGAGAGTTCCGAGCAGCTGCGCCCCATGCTGCGCGAGGTCTGGCGGGTGTTGAGCGATTCCGGGCGCATGCTGGCGGTGGTGCCCAACCGCCACGGCATCTGGGCGCGGCTTGAGCGGACCCCCTTCGGCCATGGCCATCCCTTCACCCCGGGGCAGCTTTCCCGGCTGTTGCGCGATTGCCTGTTCACGCCGACGGTGGAGGCCGGCGCCTTGTTCATGCCGCCGGCGCGCTCGCGCATGGTGCTGGGCGCCGCGCCCGCCTGGGAAAAAGCCGGCAGCCGCTGGTTTCCGCGTTTCGCGGGGGTGGTGCTGATGGAGGCGGGAAAGCAGATATACGCGGCCGGCCTGGTCACCGCGCGGGCGCGCCGGCGGACCGTCCAGGTGCCGGCGGATATGGGACTACCCCGCCTCACTGGGCGCTGAGCGCCAGCCCAGCACGAACACGGCCTGGACCGCGAACAGGTTGGCGGCGGCGGACCAGGGATAGACCTCCCGGGTGGCGCCCGATGCCCTGACGGCGAAACATTTCTCGATTTTGATGCCCATTTCATCGGCGAGGCCGACAAAATCGCGGATGGTGCAGGGATGGATATTGGCGGTGTCGTACCAGCTTTCGCCGGGGTCATCCGGGAAAGGCACCCGCCCGCCAAGGGCGAATCGCACGCGGTTGCGCCAATAGCCCCCATTGGTGATCGACACCACCGCGCGATTGCCGATCCTGAGCAGGGTTTCCAGGGTGCCCTTGGGGTCGCCCACCGCCTGGATGGTTTGGCTCAGCACCACGCAGTCGAACGAGCCGGTGGGATAATCCCTGAGCTCGACCTCGGCGTCGCCCTGGATCACCGAGAGCCCCTGGTTGAGGCAGGCGGCCACCCGGGCGCGGTTGATCTCGATGCCGCGCGCGTCGGCCCCCTTGAAATGGCTGAGATGGTAAAGCAGCGCACCGTCGCCGCAGCCGACATCGAGAACCCGCGCGCCGGCCGGCACCAGGTCGGCGATCAACTGTTGATCGACGCGGATGCGTTTTTTAAAGCCCGCTCCCCCGCCCGGGCCGCCAGGGGTGTCATTGCCGTATTCCGTGCTCATGGTCCGGCCTCCCCCCGCAGTTCCGCCGCCCCCTCCAGGAAGCCGCGGATCACCCGGTGGTAGTCGGCGACATCCATCAGGAAGGAATCGTGGCCGTGGTCGGTTTCGATCTCGACGAAGCTGACATTGGCGCCGACGCCATTGAGCGCCTTGACGATCTCGCGGTTCTCGGCGGTGGGGAACATCCAATCGCTGGTGAAGCTGATGACGCCGAAGCGTACATTGGTGCCGGCGAAGATGTCGGTGGCGACGCCGCCGTGTTCCTCCACCATGTCGAAGTAATCCATCGCCCGGGTGATGTAGAGGTACGAATTGGCGTCGAACCGGTCGACGAAGGTGATGCCTTGGTGGCGCAGGTAACTTTCCACCTGAAAATCGGCCTCGAACCCGTAGGTGACCCGGTCCCGCGCCTGGAGGCTGCGCCCGAACCTGCGGGTCAGGGCGGTTTCCGAAAGATAGGTGATATGCGCCCCCATGCGCGCGACCGCGAGGCCGCGATGGGGCCGCTTGCCCTCTTCCTGGTAGCGGCCGCCGCACCAGTCGGGATCGGCCATCACCGCCTGCCGGCCGACCTCGTGATGGGCGATGTTCTGGGCGGAGGTGCGCAGCGCGGTGGCGATGGGCATCACCGAAAAGACCCGCTCGGGGAAACGGGCGGCCCAATCGAGCACCTGCATGCCGCCCATGGAGCCGCCGACGACCGAAAACAGCTGGCCGATGCCGAGATGATCCACCAGCAGCTTCTGGACGTTCACCATGTCGCCGATGGTGATCACCGGGAAATCGAGACCCCAGGGTTTCCCGGTTGCCGGATTGGTCTCGCTGGGCCCGGTGGTCCCCATGCAGCCACCGAGGAGATTGGGGCAGATCAGGAAATAGCGATCCGGATCGAGCGGCTTGCCCGGCCCCACCGTGGTGTCCCACCAGCCGGGCCGTTTGGTGATCGGATGGGTGCCGCAAACGAACTGGTCGCCGGTCAGTGCGTGACAGATCAGGATCGCGTTGGACTTGTCGGCGTTGAGCGTGCCGTGGGTGGTATAGGCGACGTTGATGGGCCCCAGCCGGGCGCCGGAATCGAGGTCGAGCGGCGCCTCCACCGCCAAGGTGACGAATTCACCGGGCAATGTGTGGGGGTCGATCGTAACGCCGCCCGTTCCCTGTGGTCCCGTATCGTTTGCCATGCCATCCGCACCGGCCGCCCCTGTCCTGGGGCCCATGACCGCTTGACCCTATCGTCTCAAGGGATGGGATTGCTAGGGAGGATCGCCAGAACTGTCAACGTTTTCTTTGATTTTACAGTCCCTTGCCATTAAGACTAGCGACCTGAATTTAGGTCCCCGCCGTAAGTTTTACGGCGGGGTTCCGCTTTTGGGCCCAGTCTGATGGGTCCGGTGTAATGGGCAGGGTGTGAAATGACAGACCCAGAACCCACCCTGACGGGACTAAGGGGCGAAATCGACCGGCTGGACGACGCGCTGGTGGATGTGCTCGCGCGCCGCGCCCGGCTGGTGGCTGCCATCGGCTCGCTCAAGGGAGCCGACGGCAGCCCCGTTATGCGCCCGGGCCGCGAGGCGGAAATCCTCCGCCGGCTGCTGGCGCGGGCCGACGGGGACCTGGACGGCGCCGCAATGGTCCGCATCTTCCGCGAAATCGTTTCCGCCGCGGTGCGCCAGCAGGGCGTCTTTTCCGTCGCCGCTTCCATGCCCGCTACCGGCCCATCGTGTTGGGCGCTGGCCCGCGACCACTATGGCGCGGCGACCCCGATCAAACCCATGGCGGGCCCCGCCCAGGTTGTCGCAGCCGTGGCGGACGGCACCGTGAGCGTCGGAATCGTGCCCTACCCCACGAGCGAGGAGGCACCCCCGTGGTGGCCGCCGCTGATGGCCGAAGGCGTCCCGCGGGTGGTCGCCCGGTTGCCGGCCGCCGAGGGGCTAGCGCCGGCCGACGGCTGCACCGAGGGGCTCGCCCTCGCCATGATGACCCCCGAGCCCTCGGGCGACGACCGCTCCCTGGTGGCGCTTGAGATCGAAAAGGGCCTGGGCAGGTCCCGCGTCCGCGACGGGTTTGATGCGGCCGAACTCACCGTTCGATCAACCTGGTCCCACAGCGTCGGGGAACACGACCACCCGGTCGGGTATCTCGCCGAAGTCGACGGCTTCCTTGCGCCCGAGAGCCCCGCCCTGGCGTCCCTGGCCGTGACGCTGGGCGAAGCCGCCCCGCGCATCGCGGTGATCGGCGCCTTCGCGGTGCCGCCTCGCTTAGGGGCCGGGCCGGAATCGGGCGGGCCGCCGCCGGGGGAGGGCTCATGACCGGTCCCCGACCCATTCGGCCCCGGCCCGGGGTGCTGGGCATCGAGCCCTATCAGGGTGGAGAATCGGAGTTGGAAGGACGGGGCGGGGTCATCAAGCTCTCGTCCAATGAAGGCGCTCTTGGCCCGTCGCCCAAGGCCGTCGCCGCCTTCGAGGCGGCTTCCGATCACCTTGACCGTTATCCCGACGGCGCCTGCACCGCCTTGCGCGACGCCATCGGTGGGCGATTCGGGCTCGATCCCGCGCGCATTGTCTGCGGCGCCGGCTCCGATGAGATTCTGGCGCTTTTAGCGCGCGCCTATGCCGGGGAGGGGGACGACGTGCTTTATTCCGAGCACGGCTTCCTGATCTTCCCCATCGTCGCCCGGGCGGTCGGGGCGGAACCGGTGAAGGTGCCCGAAATCGACCTGAGGGCCGATGTCGATGGGTTCATCGCCCGGGCGGGAGCGCGCACCCGGCTGGTCTATCTCGCCAATCCCAACAACCCCACCGGCAGCTACCTTTCCGGCGACCAACTGCGCCGCCTGCGCGCGGGCTTGTCCGAAGGCGTCATGCTGGTGATCGACTCGGCCTATGCCGAATTCGTGACCGAGGAGGATTACCAGGCCGGCGCCACGCTGGTCGATGAGACCGAGAACACCATCATGACCCGGACCTTTTCGAAGATCTTCGGGCTCGGCAATCTGAGGCTCGGTTGGGCCTATGGGCCCGCCCATGTGATCGACGTGGTCAACCGGTTGAGGATGCCATTCAACGTATCGGGGGCCGCCCAGGCGGCGGGGATCGCGGCCTTGGCGGACCGCGACCATGCCGATGCCGCCCTTGCGCACAACACGCGCGAGCGCGGCCGGCTCATCCAATCCCTGACCGAAGCGGGCATTTTGGTCCCGCCCAGCGCCGGAAATTTTGTGCTGGCCCGCTTTCCCGGCGGCACGGCACAGGCCCAGGCCGCCGACGATCACCTCAGATCCCGCGGCATCATCATTCGCCGCTTGGCCGCCTATGGCTTGCCCGACAGCTTGCGCATCACTATCGGTCTCACCCCGGAGATCGATGCGGTGGCCGCGGCGCTGGCGGAATTCATGGCTTTGGAGGGAGCGGCCGATGGCTGAAGGTCAGCAAAAGGTATTCTTCAACCGGGTCGCGTTGATCGGGCTCGGCCTCATCGGCTCGTCGCTGGCGCGCGCCATCAAGCGCCATGGGCTGGCCGGCGAGATCGTCGGCCATGCCCGGAGCAAGGAGACCCGGGAGCTGGCGCTCGGCCTCGGCTTCATCGACCGGGCCGCGGTTACCGCCGCGGCCGCGGTCAAGGGCGCCGATCTCGTGGTCATCGCCGTGCCCGTGGGGGTGACCGGGGCGATCGCCCAGGAGATCGCGCCGGCGCTGGACGCGGGGGCCATCGTCACCGATGTGGGATCTGTCAAGGGCGCGGTGGTGGACGCGGTCGGGCCGCATATTCCGGACGGCGTCCATTTCGTGCCCGCCCATCCGGTGGCGGGGACCGAGGAATCCGGCCCCGAGGCGGGCTTTGCCGAACTGTTCGAGGGGCGCTGGTGCATCATCACCCCGCCGCCGGGGACCGACGAGGAGGCCGTGACAAGGGTCTGCTCGCTGTGGCGCGCGGTGGGCAGCGAGGTCGATCGCATGGATCCGCACCATCATGACATGGTGCTGGCGATCACCTCCCATCTGCCCCATCTGATCGCCTATACCATCGTTGGCACGGCGACGGATCTGGAAAATCATCTCCAGCGCGAGGTCATCAAATTCGCCGCCGGGGGATTCCGTGATTTCACCCGCATCGCCGCGTCGGACCCGGTCATGTGGCGCGACGTGTTCCTGGCCAACAAGGACGCGGTGCTGGAAATGCTGGGCCGTTTCGACGCGGACCTGACGGCGCTGCAGCGCGCGATCCGTTACGGGGACGGCGCGGCGCTGGAGGAAATATTTAAGCGCACCCGGGCCATCCGCCGCTCCATCGTCGAGGCCGGGCAGGCCTGAGGCCCCGGGGCCTACCAGCGGATCTGCGGCAGCCGCGCGAGCCGCGCCGGCCCCACGTAGATCACCCGGTTCTGGATTGACAAAGGCAGGCGGATCACCGCTTCGGCACCCGGGCCCACCCGGCGCGCCATCATGTCGAGAACCAGTTTCACCCCGCGGGCCACGCTTTCCCGGACCACCCCGGCGGCGACCAACGCATCGACGGTCTTGCCATGGCCGGTGATCCGCGCCACCAGCGAAGCCTCGGGCTGAAGCGCCTCGTCCAGGCCCATGGTGCCGCTGCCCGACAACTTGGCCGGCCCCCAGGCGAGGTCCAGGTTCTTGATCTCGAGAATGCCGCCCCCATCGCGCCAGCGCGTGAGCCGGGGCCTTTCCAAGGGCAGCGGCAAGTCTCCCATCACTTGAATCTCGGCGGAAAACCGCTCGAGCTTGCGGCCCAGCAGCTTGTCCGCCGCCTTGGGCAGGGTGACACCGTTGAGTTCGAGCAACAAACCGGCCGAGGTTTCCGAAATCGCGGTTTTCGCTCGCGCATAGCCGAACAATTGCACCGACACGGAATCCGCGTCGATGCGCTGGCCGGTGGCCGCCTCGCGGATCACCAGCTTGGCCGTTTTCACCTTGAAGATGCGCGGGGCGCCGTCCCTGGCCTCGGTGAACTCACCGGGAGCTCGCGCCACCGTGATGTCGAGATCCAGCGGCTGGCGCCCGATGCGGAAGCGAAGCTTGTGGCTGCCGGCGAGATCGAAGGTGAGCCCGCCGGTGCGCCACGGCGAGATCCGCGCCATGATCCGGTCCGCCCGCCATTCCCAAAGGCCCCGTGGCGTACGGCCGGTGACCCTGACGCCGGCGATCTCGGTATCGAAGGTGAAGGGGAATCCGGTGACGGTGATTCCGCTGGTGACGAAACTGCCGCCGGACCCGACCGATGCGCGGGCGATGACCTTGATCCGCTCGCGAACCAGGTCGGCGCCGAGGAACCAGCCGGCGGTGGCGCCGGCCACCGCCACCAGGAATGCGACGAATAACCAGAAAGAAATGCGGGCGCCGAGACGGCTGGCCTTGGGTTCGGTCATGGTGGTTTGATCGCCGGTTCGGGAAATATGTAAACTGTCTCTCGGACCACAATTTTACGCGTGCCGAAGAGAGTAGCGGGAATGGCGCGGGGGATAAAGCCTCGGCTCCGCCCATCGGCGGTTGCCCGGGCGGGTTGATGCCATGGCTAAAGGCGCGTTCTGGATCTTCGCCTATGGGTCCTTGATCTGGGACCCGGGATTCGCATGCCTTGAGCGCGTGCCGGCGCGCCTTTGGGGCTACCACCGCTCCATGTGCATCTATTCCCATGTCTGGCGGGGAACGCCGGCAAGGCCCGGGCTGGTGCTGGGGCTGGACAAGGGCGGGTCATGCCGGGGCATCGCCTTGCGGGTGGCCGGCGCGGCGGCGGCGGAGGTGGTCGATTACCTGGAGGCGCGCGAGCGGGTGACCGCGGTCTATCTCGCCCGCACCGTGCCCATCACCCTGGAGGGTGGCGGCTGCCGAAAGCGCATCGAGGCGTTGACCTATATCGCCGACCGCGCCCACCACCAATACGCCGGCAAAGTTCCGGTGGCCGAGGCGGCGCGGCTGATCAGGGGCGGCCGGGGCCGGGGCGGGGGCAATGTGGATTACCTGGAAACCACCGTGCGCCACTTGGCCGAACTGGGCATTGCCGATGCGCCGCTCGCGGCGCTGGCGCGCTTGGTGCGTGGGGAGGCCGGATAGTGCCCTAGCCTTACACGCATTTGGAATAGCCGCACGACAGGCACAGGTCGCAGCCTTCCTGGTAGACCATGCCGGCGGTGCCGCATTTGGGACATTGGGCGAGGCCGGCCATGGGGCCTTGCCCGCCGGATCCCGGCGCCGCCGCACCGACGCTTCCGCCGCTGCCATCCGCGGCCGCTTCCAGCGCCATGGCGGCGATGTTTTCCTGGGCCGCCATGAAGCCGATATCGATCAGGTGGTTTTCGATGACAGTGCCGATGGCGGCCAGCAGCGAGGGCACGTAACGGCCCCCCATCCATTGGCCGCCGCGCGGGTCGAACACGGCCTTCAGTTCCTCCACCACGAAGGACACGTCGCCGCCGCGCCGGAACACCGCCGAAATCATCCGCGTCAGCGCCACCGTCCAGGCGTAGTGATCCATGTTCTTGGAATTGATGAAGATCTCGAAGGGGCGCCGGCGGCCGTCCTGGATGACGTCGTTGATGGTGATGTAAATGGCATGGTCCGATTCCGGCCATTTCAGCTTGTAGGTCTTGCCGGGAAGCTCGCCCGGGCGGTCGAGCGGCTGGGTCATGTAGACCACGCCGCCGGCCTCGAACTGGTCCTCGGCCCGTGGCGGGGCGACCAAGGGGAGCTCTTCCTGGCGTTGGTCTTCCGCGCCCGCCCCCGCGTCGTCCGGCGCCCTGTCCGGCGCCCTGTCCGGGGCTTTAAGCACGGCCCCGGTGATCTCGTTGGGACGGTAAGTGGTGCAGCCCTTGCAGCCCGACCGGTAGGCCTCGCGGTAAACGTCCTTGAAGTCGTCGAAGGAAATCTCGGCGGGGACGTTGATGGTCTTGGATATGGAGCTGTCCACGTGTTCCTGGACGGCCGCCTGCATGACCACGTGATCGTTGGGCGCGAGGCGCTGGGCATCGGTGAAATAGGACGGCAGTTCCGCCCCCTCACCAAAGCTCCGTCGATAGAGGCGGTAGGCGTAATCGCTCACCTCTTCCTCGCGGCGCGTCCCATCGGGCTGCAGCACGTGGCGCGTATAGGCGAAGCTGAAGACCGGCTCGATTCCCGAGGAGACGTTGTCGGCGAACAGCGAAATGGTGCCGGTGGGCGCGATAGAGGTGAGCAGCGCGTTGCGGATACCGTGGGTGGCGATGGCCTGGCGCAGGTCCTCGTCGAGCCTTGAGACGCTCATCCCCGAGAGATAGGCCTCGCGCTCATAGGCCTCGCATGGGCCCTTCTCGCGGGCCAGTTCGGCGGAGGCCAGATAGGCCGCGCGCTCGATCTCCTTCATCCAGGTTTTGGTGAGCGCCACCGCTTCCGGGGCGCCGTAGCGCATGCGGCACATGATCAGGGCATCGGCGAGCCCGGTGACGCCAAGTCCCATGCGGCGCTTGGTCTTCGCCTCGGCGGCCTGTTGGGTGAGGGGAAAGCGGGAGACGTCGATGGCGTTGTCCAGCATGCGCACGGCGACGGGCACGATTTCGCGCAGCCGGTCGAGATCGAGACGGGCATCCTCGGTGAAGGGATGGCGCACCAGCCGGGCCAGGTTGAAGGACCCGAGAAGGCAGGCGCCGTAAGGCGGCAGGGGCTGTTCGCCGCAGGGATTGGTGGCGCTGATCTGCTCGGCGTAATAGAGGTTGTTCAAGCGGTTGATGCGATCGATGAAGATGATGCCCGGTTCGGCGCAGGAATAGGTCGCGCGCATGATCTTGTCCCACAGGTCCCGGGCCTGGACCGTCCGGAAACTGACGCCGCCGAAGGTGAGCTCCCAGGGGGCATCGTTGTCCACCGCCTCCATGAAGGCATCGGTTGCCAGCACCGAAAGGTTGAACATCCGCAACCGGCCCGGTTCGCGCTTGGCCTCGATGAAGTGCTCGATGTCGGGGTGGTCGCAGCTGAGCGTCGCCATCATGGCGCCGCGGCGCGAACCCGCGCTCATGATGGTGCGGCACATGGCGTCCCACACGTCCATGAACGAAAGCGGACCCGAGGCATCGGCGCCGATACCGCGGACCGGCGCGCCCTTGGGCCTGAGGGTGGAGAAATCGTAGCCGATGCCGCCGCCCTGCTGCATGGTCAGGGCCGCCTCCTTGAGGTGCTCGAAGATGCCCGCCATGTCGTCGGGGATGGTGCCCATGACGAAGCAGTTGAACAGCGTCACGTTGCGCCCGCTTCCGGCGCCGGCGATGATCCGCCCGGCCGGCAGGAATTCGAATCCGCCAAGCGCGTCATGGAAACGCCGGGCCCAGGCGGCGCGCTCATCGGGCGCTTCGGCCTCGGCCAGCGCCGCCGCCACCCGCCGCCAGGTATCGTCGATGGTTTTGTCCACAGCGCCGCCCGCCGCGTCCTTGAGGCGGTATTTCATGTCCCAAATTTGCTGGGATATGGCCGATATGCCGGTCATCGGCGGCTCCGTTCCCGGGGTGATGGGGCGGAACCGTCACCGGGGCGTTGGGAAACCCCCACCCGGCACCGGCTTTGGCCCATCAAACCATTGAAAAACATTACTTAAACCAGATACTCCCAAATTTTGAGCGGATCATTCTAGGGGGGCTGCGGCAGTGCGTCAAGGAGATGTTCTTGTTATGTTTCCACATGGGGGTCTCCCTCCAAGCCGTTGGCGGGGCGCTTGAAATCGAGTTATGCCCGGGATTCACCATGCACGGGCGCCGCTTCATCCACGGAGTTATCCACAACTTCCTGCCGCCCCCGTGGGCGGGCTTTCGGGGGCCGGAAGTGCCCTAGGAGCGGGCCTCGGCTTCCAGGCGCTCGGTGGCGGATTCGATCCGCTCGGCGAGCGCATCGAGGAAGGCCGCGCGGTCGAGCCCGGGGGGCACCGGGTCGAGGAACTCGACGACGATGGTGCCGGGCCGCTTGGCGAAGGTCCGTTTGGGCCAGTACATGCCGGAGTTAAGGGCCACGGGCACCACCGGCGCTCCGACGCTGGCGTAAAGCGCGGCGATCCCCGGCTGGTAGGGCCGCTTTTCGCCAGGCAGCGTGCGGGTGCCTTGGGGAAACATGATGACGGACCGCCCGTGTTTGACGGCGTCCAGCGCCCCGTTGATCAGCGCCCGGAGCGCGCTGATGCCACCCCTGCGGTCGATCCAGACCGCGCCCGCCCGCCACGCGTACCAGCCGTAGAACGGGATCAGACGCAGTTCCTTCTTGGCGATCATCGCCGGGTCCCCGAAATAGACCGGGAAGAAAAAGGTATCCCAGGCGGACTGGTGCTTGATCCCGAAGATGACGGGGCCATCGGGGATGCGGTCTTCGCCGCGGACCTCCCACCCGGCGCCGACGATCACCTTGAGAAGCCAGATGACGTAACGTGACCACTGGGCCCCGGCCCGGCGCATGAAGGCGGGCGGCAAGGTAAGAAGTGGCAATGCCGCCAGGCCGATCACCGCCGATGACAGGTAAAACACCAGGTTGAAGAGAACAGACCGCAAGATTATCGCCACCGGTCGCCCTACCAAAGCCGCACTAAGGCGATCAGGTATTTGACGTATTCACTCGCCACCAGCCTGAGGTTGCCCGGCCGGACCCACCAGTCCTCGGCCCTGAAACCCTGGGGAAAGACCGGGTGGGGGATAATCGCGACCCCCGGCATGAGGCGTTTGAATTCCAGCAGCGAGCGGCGCATGTGGTAGTTGGCGGTGACCAGCCGCAGCGACTGGAATCCCTCTTTTCTGATCCAACGCGCGGTTTCGGCGGCGTTGCTCCTGGTATCGTCGGCGGCATGGCCGAGCACCATGCAACATTCCAGCTCGTCGCCCTGTTTCTTGACGAGGCGCAGGATCTGGGCGACGTCGATACCCCGGTAGACCCCGGATACAAAAAGCTTCCGGGCCCGGCCGCGGGCCAGCAGGTCGACTCCGACGGCAAGGCGGCCGGGCCCGCCGGTCAGGACGACCACCGCGTCGGTGGCGCCATTAGAACCGGTGACCGTGCGGGGCAGGGTCGCGGCGAACCAGACCAGCCCGATGAGCCAGATCGCTAACGCCGCGGCGCCGAATCCTGCCCACCAAAGCCCCCGCCGTCTCCGGGTTCGCGGCTTGGCATCCCCATCGCCTGTCACGGCAGCCTCTTCAGTGCGCGAAGGACAGTGACATGGGTGGTGATCATGGCGATGGCGGTGACGCCGAGGGGAACCGCTGCGAGCACCAGCCACTGGGTGAGGCCGAGGTCCAACCTGGGCAATAGGCCGGCCCCGACGGCCCCGGCCATGTGACTGAGGCCAGCGACCGTCACCACGGTCAGCGCCGTCCCGATGGCGCCCCCCTTGAGGCCGAGCCCCAGTGCCTGGCCCTGGAACTGCCGGGCGACGTAGCCGTCGAAGGCGCCCATCAGGTGCAGCAGTTCAATCCCGTCGCGATGGATGGCCAGGCCGGTGCGGGTGATGAAGGCCATGGTCGCCACCGCCGCCAGGGCGACCAGGATGACGATGGCGATCGCCACCAGTTCGACGGACCTGGCAAAGGTGATCAGCCGGTCGAGGGATTTCCGGTGGTCGTCGACAATGGTGCCGGGAACCACCGCAGACAGCGCCGTCGCCAAGGCCTTGAGGTCGGGTCCGGGGTCGGTCCGGACCTTGACGTCGATCAGTCGGGGCAGGGGCAGATCTGCGCCGAGCGCTTCCTCGCCGAGCCAGGGCTCCAACAGGGCGGCGGTTTCCGCCTTGCTCAGGGCCCGGGCGGCGACCACCCCTTGTGTCTTGCGCAGGAGTGGAAGCAGTTTTTCCATCGCCCCGCCCGAGGCCCGAAAAGCGCCGGGGGGCACCTGAACCGTCACCGTCCCCTTGAGCCCGGTATCCCAGCGCTCCACGGCGGAGGCCAGGCTCATCATCCCGGCCAGGGATAGCCCCGCCAAGTAAACGATCATGGCCACCAGCCAGGGCAGCAAGCGCCGGGCGGGGTCGGCATCGAGGGCAAGATCGCAACGGCCGAAAAACATCAGGCCGTCTCGGTGTGCTGCGAAGGCCTGCCGAACGGGCCCGACAATTCGCCGCCGGCCAAATGCAGGCGCGGGTGGTCGAAACGGTTCATCAGGTTTTCGTTGTGGGTGGCGATCAAAACGGTGGTGCCGAGGCGGTTGAGTTCCTCGAACAGGTGCAGGAGCCGCACCGCGATGTCATCGTCGACGTTGCCGGTGGGCTCGTCGGCAAGCAGGATTTCGGGCCGGCTGATCACGGCACGGGCGATGGCGACCCGTTGCTTTTGGCCGCCCGACAGCGTCAGGGGTGAGGCGTCGATACAGTCCCCCAGGCCGACCCAGGCCAGGAGCTCCGCCGCGTGGCCCGCGATCGTGTCCCAATTCTCGCCCTTGATCTTGCCCGGAAGGGCGACGTTCTCGATGACGCTCAGGTGGTCGAGCAGCCGGAAATCCTGGAACACGACCCCGATCCTCCGTCTGATAAGGGCCAGTTCCCGGCGCGGGGCAATGGTGACATCACAGTCGAACAGGGTGATCAGGCCGTGGGATGGCCTGTGGGCCAGGTAGATCAGTTTGAGCAGGGAGGATTTGCCCGCCCCCGAGGCGCCGCTTAGGAAATGAAACGAACCAAGCCGAAGTTCGAAGTTGATATCCTGCAAGACCTCGGACCCGAGCCCGTAACGCATGCCGACGTTCTGGAATCGAACCACCGCGGCCCTCGAAATCCATTGCCATTGGTTCACAGTATATACGACGAGCACGGTCCTAGAGCATTTTCCGGCCAAATTGAACCAATTTGATGGGTGTAAATCGGTTTTCAGGGAAGGCGCGGGCCGTCGTGCGGATGCACGCTTCGCATGACGCGCGATGCGGTGTATCGGGCGAGGGCCGCAACGCACCCTGGGGGCCGTCGTGCGAATGCACGCTTCGCATGATGAGCCCCACCGCAGGCCGGGTGCTTTGACCCCAAGGCGTCGTTGCGCATCTTCGCCGATGCTTGGCATCGCCGTGCGACACGCGCCTAGCCTTGGGGTAAAATCATCCCGGTCAAATGGTTCAATTTGGCCCGGAAATGCTCTCGGGTGGGGGAGAAATTGTCATACTCCGCACTCCTCCATGGAGGGGCGCCGGGCCCTTGCCCCGCCGCTTGCCATGACCCGATCCAGCACTTATAAGACTCGATGTTGCGGGAAAGCCATGCCTGCGCCCATCTGGAGTTCGCATCCATGATCATCAACTGCCCCTCCTGCAAGACCCGTTACAAGGTCGAGCCAGCGCAGTTCGGACCGAAGGGGCGCCGGGTGCGATGCACCGCCTGCGGCAATCTGTGGACGGAAAAGCCGCCGCAGGATTTTCCCCAGCCCGTCGACCTCGAAGCGCCTCTGGTCCACGATGCCCCCGCGGCGCCTGAGGAAAAGCGTGGCGGCGCCATGGGCTGGGCGGCTCTCGTCACGGTGGTCGCCGCGATTATCGTCGTCGGGGCCCTTGCGCAGGAGTCCATCACCCGCGCCTGGCCTCCGGCCCAACGCTTCTATATGGCGATCGGCTTCTCTAGCGCCGGGCCAAAATCCTGGTTGAAAATCGAGGTCGTCAGCCATGATCAGGCGATCAAGGGCGGGCGCACCATCCTCGTCTTAAAGGGCAAGGTCACCAATATCTCCGATGAAGTCCGCGACCTGCCCCAACTGCAAGCCTGGATTCGCGCGGCCGATGCCCGCGAACTCGCCAATTGGACGTTTTCAGCCGACCAGGACCGCCTGTTGCCGGGCGAGACCGCGCGCTTCGTCACAAGGTTCCAAAATCCACCGGCCGCCGCCGCGGCGCTGAGCGTCGATTTCTCCGGTAAGGGAAAATAGCGGATATGGCTCGGATTCTGGTTGCCGAAGACGAACGTGCCCTGCGCGAATTCGTGTGCCGGGCGCTCGATCATGGCGGCCATTCGGTCACCGCCGTGGAAGACGGGCTTCAGGCCCTGTCGGCGCTGGCGGGCGGCGAGTTCGACCTGTTGCTGACCGACATCGTGATGCCGCGCATGGACGGCATCGCCTTGTCCTTGAAAGTGGCCCGAGACAATCCGGACCTGCCCATCCTGTTGATGTCGGGATATGCCCTGGAGCGCCAAAGGGCGCACAATCTCGACGCCCTCATTCATGAGGTCATCGCCAAGCCCTTTACCTTGCGTGAGATTACCGATGCCGTCACTACGGTGCTCAAGGACAGCGGCAAGCTGAATTAACGGCGGCGGGGCGGAGCGTCGCGCCTAGAGGATCTTCCGGTCAAATGGTTCCATTTGGCCGGAAAGTGCTCTAGAACCGGCGCAGCAACCGTTCCAGATAATCCATTTCCAGATCGGGGCGGCCGACTTCGCCGGCGCGGCGGCGCAATTCCTGGAGGATTTCCCAGGCCCGCTGCGTTTCCGTCTCGTCGGGGATATCGACGTCGTCGGCCGACATCATCCCGGTATTGGGAAGCTGGCGGCCGAGCGGATCGTAAGCGAAGGGGATATGGCCCGGCCGCCGGCCGAACATCCCACGCCCACGCCCACGGCCGCGGCCGCGGCCGAAGCGGCGCATGAACTGCTGGGCCATTTGGCCGAGGCCCCGGCGCAAGTTCTCCAAGGCCTTGCCTTGGGGACCAACGGCCTCGCCGGGGCGGCTCTTGCGGAGCGCTTCCAGCGCCTCGCGCATGGCCAGTTCGGCATCACCCAGGGATTTCGGCACCTTGCCCATCATTTCGCCGAAGCGGCGCAGCAAGTCCTGAAGGCGCTTTTTCAGATCGCCCTGCTTGCGGGCGCCCTCCTCGGTCGATGGCCCCTGGCCCCGGCCCATGCCTTGCCGGGACTGGCGATGGCTTTGGTCCATCAATTCCTGCTGGCGCCGCATCATGTCTTGGAGTTCCTGGAGCATCCGCCAGGCCTGGGACTGGCCCCGGCCCCGCAGGCGGCCCATGGCGAAGCGGCCCGAACGTAGGTTTTCAAGCATTTCGCGCAGCATCGACAGCAGTTGCCGCGCGGCATCGAGATTGCCGGTCAGGGCCAGTTCCCGCGCCCGGTCGAGCAGGCGCTGCAGATCCTGGGCCGACAACATGCGGTTGTTGGGATCGAAGGGCCGGGCCCAATTGGGCAGGTTCTTGAGACCCTTCATCATCTCGCGCATGAACTGGGCCATGGCCTGTTCGAGTTGGCGCATCAGCTTTTGAATTTCGGCGTTGCCCGCCTTGTTCTTGAGCGCTTCCATGAGCCTTTTCTGAATTTCCCGGAGCCGCCGCTCGGCCTGGGACAGTTTCCCGTCCTCGAGCCAGAGCGCGGTCTCCCACAACATTTCCTGAACGTCGGCGATGGCGTCGAAACTGCCATCGCGCGCAAGCGTCCGGGCCATGATCTGGATCGAAAGAAACACCACCGTGTCGCCGTCGTAGGCGCCGGGGATGGTGCCGAGATTGGCCAGCTCCTCCCACACCTCGTCCCGCGTCGCCGGGTCCCGTGCGAGGCGCTTGCGCAACAACACAAGGGCGCGGGCAACGGGGTGCCGGAAGCGCCGTTCGGGTAGGGTGATGGTGACCGAATCGCTGACCCCGTGCTGGCCCGCCGCATCTTTGGCGACCACCTGCATATGGACCTCCAATCCGGCCCAGGGGTGGGCGGTCAGGTCGTGATAGCTGGTTGCCTTGAGGTCCTTGATGTTGGAGCCGGGCAGCGGCAGCCCCAGGACCTTGACGACATTCAGCTTGGCCAGCATGGCCGCCTTTCGACCGGCCTTGCCGTCGTTGTCATTTTCCGTCTCCCCCGACTTGGGCTTGGTGAGGCCGGGGATAACCTCGCTGACCTCCTCGCCGCCCATCCGGACCCTGCGGATCATCAGCTTGGCCTCGGCGAAGCCGTAATCGTCGCTGCCTTCGAGATCGACGCGAAGGGCGCCGCGGGCCGAGCCTCTGGGGGTCTCCCCGAAGCTCACCGCCGGCGGCTGGTCGGCGACCAGGAACACCGGCCAGATGCCGATCTCGCGGCCGCCCTGGGTGACCTTGATCTGCTTGACGTTGGGGGCCACCTCCATGGTCGCGGACAGCTTATAGGTGCCCTCGGCCACGATCTTGAATTCGGTCTCCTTGGCGCCGATCACGATTTGCGGTATGCCCCAGCCGCCGGACAGCTGGGCCAGCACCGTCGAGCCTTCGGGTATGGCGATGGGGCCCTTGATGCGGGCAGCCGCCGCGAATCCGCCCGCCGATGCCAGCAGGGACGCCGGCGTGCCCTTGTCGCGGCGTTCCTTGCCGGCGGTCAGGAAGATCGGCGCGACTCCGGTATAGGCGGGGGGCGTGATCCAAATGTCCACCACCGCGGGCCCTTTGACGACACCGCCGAAGCCCGGCGCCAGGGCCCGGGCGAACCGGTTGGCGCCATCGCCCCAGGCGATGGTCATGGCGATCACCAATATGACGATCAACAGCCCGCGCAGGGCCAGGGGATCCCGTCGCGCCAGACCCGGCGACGGGAAACCGATCCTGAGGCCGCGGATTTTTTCGATGGTCCTGAGCCGATGGAGGCGCCACAGGTTTCGCACCGCGGGGTCGTCTGTACCCGACGCCAGGCGGTCGCGCAACGCCGTCAGCGGGCGGTGGAGAAGCCCCGTGGTGTTTTCGATCCGCCTTCGGCCGGCGGAGATTCCGGGGAGGGCCAGGGCGCGGACCCCATGCCAGAGCGCGATGGCCAAGGCCCCGGCAAAGAGGGCGAGAATGCCGCCATGGAGCCAGATGGGCAGCCCGGGCAGCACGTCGAACAGGGCCAGGACGAGAAAGACGCCACCGATTCCGACGGCGGGCCAAAGGGCCGGCCATAGCCGTTCCCAGGCCAGCGCGGCGCGGGCCAGCGCCAGCTTCCAGCCGAGATGCTTGAGCTCCCGCGCGGTTTCCTCGGAAACGGCGTCGGCAACGTTGGGGTCCATTTGTTCTCGATCGGCGTTCATGACATGCCCGACCTCGCCCGCGCAGCCCTTGGGCGGCGCAGTTGCCGACTCCTCCTTTTCCTCCCTCAAGGTCCGGGCTCGGGGTCTGGGTGCCGGCGCCCGGTTATTTGGATTTGTCGCCCAACCACTCGGGAATCCGGTCCATCCCCAACAACTCCGCCACATCCTGACGGGACCGGATGACCGCAAAGGCGTCATCCTTGACCAGCACTTCCGCCACCAGCGGCCGGGAATTGTAGGTCGACGCCATGACCGCGCCATAGGCGCCCGCCGACCGGATCGCCAGAAGATCGTCGCATTCTAGCATGGGAAGAATGCGATCATGGCCAAAAATATCCGCTGTCTCGCAGACCGGTCCAACCACGTCGACGGCGGCGGTGGGCGCGCCCATAGCGGGCTCCACCACCGGAACGATGCCGTGCCAGGCGTCATAGAGCGCGGGCCGCATGAGGTCGTTCATGCCCGCGTCCACCACCACGAAGCTTTTCGCCGTGCCCTTTTTCACATAGAACACCCGGGTCAGCAGGATCCCGGCATTGCCGGCGATCAGGCGGCCGGGCTCGAGCACCAGCTCGACGCCCAGATGCCCGGTGGTCTCCCTCACCAGGGCGGCATAGTCCGCTGGCGCCGGCGGGGTTTCGTCCCGGTAGGGAATGCCGAGGCCGCCGCCGAGGTCGAGCCTGCGGATATCGTGGCCCGCACCGCGCAGGGTTTCCACCAGCTCCGCCGCCAGGGTGAAGGCATCGCCGAAAGGGCCGAGCTCGGTCAGCTGGGAACCGATATGGACGGCCACGCCCACCGCCTCGATGCCGGGCAGGGCGGCGGCCCGGGCGTAAATTTCCGGCGCTTGGGCCAAGTCGATGCCGAATTTATTCTCCTTGCGCCCGGTGGTGATTTTTTCGTGGGTCTTGGCATCGACATCGGGATTGACGCGAACGGCGATGGGCGCCGTGGCACCGCGCGCCTGGGCGAGGGCGGAAATAAGCTCCAATTCGGGCTCGGATTCGACGTTGATCTGACCGACCCCCGCCTCCAGCGCCAGGGCGATTTCGCGGCGTGACTTGCCGATTCCGGAAAAGACGATCTTCGCGGCCGGCACGCCGGCCTCAAGGGCGCGGCGCAGCTCGCCTTCCGAGAGCACGTCGGCGCCCGCCCCCTGGCGTGCCAGGGTGGTGATCACGGCCTGATTGGAATTGGCCTTGATCGCGTAACAGATGGTGGCGTTCTGGCCGGCGAAAGCATCGGCGAAGACGCGGTAATGGTGGATCAGGGTCGCCGTGGAATAGACATAGGTGGGCGTTCCCGCCTCCTCCGCGATGCGGGTCAAGGGCACGCCTTCGGCGTGCAATTGCCCATCGATGTAGGTGAAGTGATCCATGGCCTGTCTGCCGGAAGGGCCGGCCCCGATCGGCGGGACGCGGGTTGGAGGGGTCAGTAGCTCTTGGGGGCCGGGTAAGGGCGCGGGTAATCACTCTCCTTCGCGCCCGGCGGCGGCTCGGGGTCGCCCCGCTTGCCGCAGGCCGAAAGCGAAAGCCCGAGACAAAGCACTATTGCCGCGGCGGCGACAACCCCTGCCCAGCGCGTTGCCTTGGTCGCGTGTCCGTCATTCCTTGCCGTGGTCATGCCCGCCCGTGGCTCTCGTCGTCATGGTGGGTGGTGCTCACCGTTGCCCCGCACACTAGGGCATTTCCGGGCCAAATGGTTCAATTTCGCAGGAAAATACCTTAGAGGAATCGCTTGCGGGCTTGCCTGACGGCGGCCCGCACGCGGCGTGGCGCCGTTCCGCCGAGGCTGGTGCGGCTCGCCGCCGAGCGCTCCGCCCCAAGGACACCGAACACCGCCTTGGTGATCCTCGGTTCGATCTTGCGCATTTCCGCGAGGCCCACCTCGTCGAGCCGGACGCCCTTGCTTTCGGCAAGGCGCACGATTTGCCCGGAGACGCCGTGGGCGGCGCGGAAGGTGAGCCCGGCCTCGCGCACCAGCCAGTCGGCGAGATCCGTCGCCGTCGCGTAAGCGCCGTCCGCGGCCGCTTTCATGGCGTCCTCGGCCACCGTCATGTCGGCGATCATGCCGCGCATCACCTCGAGCGCCAGCGCCAGGGTATCGGCCGCCTCGAACACCGGTTCCTTGTCTTCCTGCAGGTCCTTCGCGTAGGCCAGGGGCAGCCCCTTCATGACCACGGTGAGCGCGATCAGCGCCCCCACCACCCGGCCCGCCTTGGCCCGCACCAGCTCGGCCCCGTCGGGATTGCGTTTCTGGGGCATCATCGAGGATCCGGTGGTAAAGGCGTCGGACAGGCGCACGAAACCGAACCGCTCGGAACTCCAGAGCACCAACTCCTCGGCCAGGCGCGACAGGTGGGAGGCCGCCATGGCCGCCGCCGACAGGAATTCCAGGGCGAAATCCCGGTCCGACACCGCATCGAGGGAATTGGCCATGGGCTTATCGAAGCCGAGCGCCTTGGCGGTCGCCCGCCGGTCGATGGGAAAAGAGGTGCCGGCCAAGGCGGCGGCGCCGAGCGGGCATTCGTTGAGCCGCGCCCGGGCGTCGCCCAACCGGCCGCGGTCGCGCCCGAACATCTCGACATAGGCCAGCAAATGATGGCCGAGGGTCACCGGCTGGGCCGTCTGGAGGTGGGTGAAACCGGGCATCAGGGTGGCGGCGTGCTGTTCGGCGCGCGCGATCAGCGCCCCTTGCAGCCGGGCCAGGGCATCATCGAGCCCGTCGATGGCGTCACGCACCCAAAGTCGGAAATCGGTCGCCACTTGGTCGTTGCGCGAACGTGCCGTGTGCAGGCGTCCGCCGGCATCGCCGATCAACGCGATCAGCCGCGCTTCCACGTTCATGTGGATGTCTTCCAGCGCCAGGCGGAACTTGAAGCGGCCGCTCTCGATTTCCTTGGCGATCACGTCCAGTCCCTTGAGAATGGCGCGGCCATCCTTGACCGGGATGATCTTCTGCGCCATCAACATGCGGCAATGGGCGCGGGACGCGGCGATGTCCTGGGCGGCGAGGCGCCGATCGAAGCCGATGGAGGCGTTGATGCGCTCCATGGCCTCGGCCGGGCCGGCCGCGAAGCGTCCGCCCCAAAGCCTGTTGGCCGGCTGCCGTGCCTTGGTATTCTTGTTCCTTGCCATCACCAGACCCCTGGGGTGAACGTGATATTCCAAAACCAGATTTTTCGTGCCGCCCCGCGCCGTTGGGTCGGCCTCTGCCTGATCGGCGCCGGAATCGTCGCCGGCATCCTGGTTCCACCGCCGTCGCCGGGACCGGCCGCCGGGCCGCTGGTGAGAGGGGAAATACAACACTTCCGCCTGCTGGGAAACCCCCGGCCGGTGCCCGACGCGTCCTTCACCGATGCCCGGGGCAAGGTTGTGCGCTTGGCACGGTTCCGGGGAAAGGTGGTGTTGCTCAACTTCTGGGCCACCTGGTGCGCGCCTTGCAGGCGTGAAATGCCGGCGCTGGACCGCCTCCAGGAGACCCTCGGCGGGCCCCGGTTCGCGGTGGTGGCACTGAGCCTCGACCGGTCCGGTCTCAAGGCGGTGCGGCCCTATTTCCAGGAGATCGGCCTCAAGACCCTTGCCGTCTATCTCGATCCCCGGGGCAAGGTCCAGCGCATTTTCAATATCACCCGTTTCCCGACGACGGTGCTGATCGACGCGCGCGGCTTCGAGGTGGGCCGTGTCGAAGGTCCCGCCGAATGGATGGCGCCCGAGGCCCGGGCCCTGGTCCGGTTCTTTATGGACCAACCAAGTTAGAGCATTTCCAAGCCACGGAGAGCGGGCCAAGGGCCTGGCCGGTGGCCCGTGTTTCCGCCTCGGGCAGGATCGCTGTATCGGGCCACAGCCCGGTCTCGATGGCTCGGGCATAGGCCTCGGGCAGGCGGGCGGCGCGCATTTTCCGTGCCTGGGCGCGGTAATCGTAGCTGAGCGGCCGCCGGGCGATGGTGATCTCGCCCGCGGCGGCGGTGATCAGCGCGTACCAGACCCTGGGCGTGCCGTCATTGGCGGGCAGGCCCAAAGCGCCGGGATTGTGCCACAGGCCGTCGCCGATATCGGTGGTAAACGGCAGGCCCGAATGGCCGGCGATCACCACATCGGCGTCCAGCGCGTCCATCTCTTGCGCCAGGGCCCGGCGGTCGCTGGCGAAAAGGTAGCGGTTGATTTTGCGCGCTCCGCCATGAATGACGGCGAGCTTGACGCCGCCCATGGTGAAACTCAGGCCGCGCGGCAGTGCCGCCATCCAGGCCCGGTCCGGGGCGGTCATTCGGGCGCGGGTGAATTGGTACCAGGCGCCGGCGAGAGCATCGCAGGTGCTGCCGGCGATGAAATTGCAGCCGCAATCTTGCGCGTCCGCGGCCAGCGATTCCTCGCAATTGCCCATCACCACCCGGACGTTTGCGGCGCGCAAGGTCTCAACGCAAGGGGCGGGATCGGCGCAATAGGCGGCGACGTCGCCGGTGCAAATCATTTTTTCCGGCGCCACCTTCAAGGCGCGCGCCTCATCGAGAAGGGCGTTGAGCGCGTCGATATTGCCGAGCGGCCCGCCGAAGGCGATCAGGGGACCGGAAAGCGGTCCCAGATCGCGGATCGGTCCCAGTAATCCCCCGGCCATGGCGGCGGGCCCGGGCTCAGCCCTGTTTGGCGGCGGCGAGCGCCGCCTTGAGTTGGGGCAGGACCTCGAACAGGTCGCCGACGATGCCGTAATCGGCGACCTGGAAGATGGGCGCGTCCTCGTCCTTGTTGATGGCGACGATGACCTTGGAGTCCTTCATTCCGGCCAGGTGCTGGATGGCGCCGGAAATGCCGACGGCGATGTAAAGCTCGGGGGCGACGATCTTGCCGGTCTGGCCGACCTGGAAATCGTTGGGCACGAAGCCCGCGTCGACCGCCGCCCGCGAGGCGCCGACGGCGGCGCCCAAGAGATCGGCGATTTCCTCCAGCAGGACGAAGTTGTCGCCGCTCTGCATGCCGCGCCCGCCGGATATCACCACCCGGGCCGAGGTCAGCTCCGGCCGCGCGGAAGCCGAGTGCTCGGCGCCGACGAATCTGGACAGCCCGTCCGCGGCCGCCGGCGCCAGATCCTCCACCCTGGCCGGCGTGCCACCCGGGGCGGCCTTCTCGAAGGCGGTGGCGCGCACGGTGATGACCTTGACCGCGTCCTTGGAACGCACGGTGGCGAGGGCGTTGCCAGCATAGATCGGCCGCACGAAGGTCTCGGCGTCGACCACCTCCTGGATGTCGGAGACCTGCTGGCTGTCGACCAAAGCGGCGAGGCGCGGGGCGGCGTTCTTGCCATAGGTGGTGGCGGGATAAAGGATATGCCCGTAATCGACGGCCAAGGGTTCGATGAGCGCCGCCAGGGCCTCCGCCGAGGCGTTCTCGTACATGCCATGGTCCGAGATCAAGACCTTGGCGACACCGTCCAGCGCGGCCGCCTCATCGGCCGCTGCCCGGCAGTCCCGGCCCGCTACCACCACGGTCACCTCGCCGCCACCTTTGGCGCCGATTTCGCGTGCGCAGGTGATGGTGGCGAGGCTGGCCGGGGCCAGCGCGCCGTTTGCGTGTTGGGCGATGACCAGGACCGCCATCACAGCACCCCCGCTTCGTTGACCAGCTTGTCCACCAGCTCCGCCGCCGTTTCCAGCTTGATGCCGGCCTCCCGCGCCGGCGGGTCCGTAACCCTCAGCACCTCGAGCCGGGGCGTGATATCGACGCCGAGCTCGTCCGGGGTCAGGGGATCGATGGATTTCTTCTTGGCCTTCATGATGTTGGGGAGGGTGGCATAGCGCGGCTCATTGAGGCGCAAATCCGTGGTCACCACGGCGGGCCTGGTCAGCGCCACGGTCTCGAGCCCGTCGTCCACCTCCCGGGTGACGGTAATGGTGTCGCCGTCGATGGTGATCTTGGAGGCGAAGGTGCCCTGGGACCAGCCCAGCAGGGCCGCCAGCATTTGGCCGGTCTGGTTGCAATCGTCGTCGATGGCCTGCTTGCCGAGCAGGATCATGCCGGGGTCTTCGCGCGCCGCCACCGCGGCCAGCAGCTTGGCGACGGCGAGCGGTTCCAGGGTTTCCTCGGTGACGATATGGATGGCCCGGTCGGCCCCCATGGCGAGGCCGGTGCGGAGCGTCTCCTTGGCCGGGCCGGGGCCGGCGGAAACCAGCACCACTTCGTCGGCGATGCCCTCCTCGGCCATGCGCACCGCTTCCTCCACGGCGATTTCGCAGAACGGGTTCATGGCCATCTTGACGTTGGCGGTCTCCACACCGCTGCCGTCATGGCGGACCCTGACCTTGATATTGGCGTCGATGACGCGCTTGACGGCGACCAGGATTTTCATATTTCTCCTTCCGGGGAGCCTAAAATCGCCGGGGCAAGGTAGTGCCGGTTGCGGGTCCGGTCAACGGGCCGGGGCGGTCTCCGGCCGTCCGCTCAGCGGTTGGCGCCGGGCCGCCACAGGATTTCCGCGCCGTCCCCGTCGTTGACGTGGCGGGCGAGGACGAAAAGATGGTCCGACAGGCGGTTGATGTAGCTGAGTGCGTGTTGGTTCACCGCCTCGCCCTCGGCCCGGGCGAGGCGCACCATCAGCCGTTCGGCGCGGCGCACCACGGTGCGGGCGAGATGGAGATGGGCCGCGCCCGGCGTGCCGCCGGGGGCGATGAAGGAGTCGAGCGGCGCGAGGTTTTGGTTCATGCGGTCGATCTCGGCCTCGAGGCGGGCGACCTGGGCTTTGGTTACGCGGAGCGGTTCCTTGCCCGCCTGCTCGCCCTTGGCCCCGTCCTCGGGCACGCAGAGGTCGGCGCCCAGGTCGAACAGGTCGTCCTGGATGCGGCCCGCCATGTCACCGGCATCGCCGGGGAGGTGGCCGCGGGCGACGCCGATGGCGGCATTGGCCTCGTCCACGGTGCCGTAGGCGGCGACCCGGAGATCGTCCTTGGCGACCCGCTTGCCGTCGCCGAGCGAGGTCTCCCCTTGATCTCCGCCACGGGTATAGATGCGGGTGAGCCTGACCATGGCGGCTTCACCGCCCGACGAAGACCAGCAACGCCACCAACAGCGCCACCGCCGCCGCCTGGAGGCCGACCCGCCAGCGCATCAACCGATTGGCGCGCCGCGGGTCCTGGTGTTTACGGAACATGTTGACGATGCCCGCCACCAACACGCCCGCGGTGGCCAGCGCGGCCAGGGTGATGAGCCAGGGGATCGCCGCTTTCATGGGCCACCCCTCAATTGCGCTCGGCCAGCAGGGCGCGGGCGATGACATGGGCCTGGATTTCCGCCGCGCCCTCGAAAATGTTGAGGATGCGGGCATCCACCAAAAGCCGGCTGACCGGGAATTCCAGCGCGTAGCCGTTGCCGCCATGGATCTGCACCGCGCTATCGGCGGCGGCCCAGGCGACGCGCGCGCCGAACAGCTTGGCCATGCCGGCCTCGGCATCGCAGCGCCGGCCTTGGTCCTTCAGCCGCGCGGCGAAGAAAGTAAGCTGGCGCGAGACCATGATTTCCACCGCCATCCAGCCGATACGCCCGGCGATCCGGTCGAAGGCGGCGATGGGTTTGCCGAACTGGCGGCGCTCTTGGGCGTAGGTGAGGGCCAATTCCAGGGCGTTCTGGGCGACCCCGTTGGCGCGCGCCGCGGTCTGGATGCGGGCGGTCTCGAAGGTCTGCATCAACTGCTTGAAGCCCTCGCCCTCGGCGCCGCCGAGCAGGTTGCGGGATTCCACCTCGAACCCGTCGAAACTGATCTCGTATTCGCGCATGCCGCGATAGCCCAGCACCTCGATCTCGCTGCCGCTCATGCCCGGCGCCGGGAAGGGTTGGGCGGCGCTGCCCCGGGGCTTGACCGCCAGCATCATGGAAAGCCCGCGCCAGCCGGGCGCGTCCGGATCGGTGCGTACCAGCAGCGTCATCAGGTCGGAGCGCGCGCCATGGGTCACCCAGGTCTTCTGACCGGTGACGCGATAGACCTCGCCGTCTAGAACAGCGCGGGTGGAAATGGATGCCAGGTCGGAACCGCTATCGGGCTCGGTGAACGACGCGGTGGGGATGATCTCGCCCGAAGCGATCCCCGGCAGGAAACGCGATTTCTGGTCCTCGGTGCCGGAATTGCGGATCAGCTCGGCGGCGATCTCGGTCCGGGTGGGGAGCGAGCCCACGCCGAGGTAACCGCGCGACAGTTCCTCGGTGACGATGCACAGTGCTTCGCGCCCCATGTCGAGCCCGCCGTAGTCCTCCGGGATGGTGAGGCCGAAGATGCCCAGCCCCGCCATCTCGCCAAGCAGCTGGTCGGGGATCAGCGCGTTTTCCAAATGCCAGCCGTTGGCGTAAGGCGCGATGCGCTCGTCGGCGAACCGGCGGAACTGTTCGCGCACCAGGTCATGGGTGACGTCATCGAGCCCCCAATCGCCGAATTGCCCGTCTGCGACCAGCTTAGCTAAGCGCCGGCGCACGCCGATGGTGTTGCCCCCTTCCATCAGGGCGCGGGGCCCGGGAGCATCGAGGGGGCCGAGGTCTTGGCGGTCCAGGCCGAGATCGGCGGGGCGGACGATCTCGCCCTGGGACAGCGGTATGCCGCCCGCCATCTGGCCGAGATACTCACCGAACGCGGCCTGGGCGATCAGCGATTCGAGCGCGCCCAGGCGCCCACCGGAGGCCAAGCGGTCGACCCAGGCGAGGGTCTGGCGCAATGCCTCCACAATGGTCGCCATCCAGGCCAGCCCGTGGGCGGCGAACTGATGGGCATCGAGCGCTTCCGCGCTGGCCTCTCCGATAGTCGTGCCGAGGCGCGCGCGCGCCGTGGCGAGGACGGTCTCGGCGGCCTCCAACCCGGCGGCCAGCGCCGCCCTGCCGCCCGCCACCGTGAAGCCGTCGGTGATGCCGGTCTGCTCGGCCGTGGTCATGTTCCCCTGCGCCCTCGCGCTGCCAAATGGGCGGGTACCGGTCGGCGATGCCCGCCGCTAGAATGTGACCGCCGCCCCCAAGTTCGTCAAGGGAGACCGTCTTGTCCGAGGTGCCGAAAGTGCCCGCCCCCCGCCGATTGACCGGGCCCGGTTTCGGGCCGCCCAGCGGCGATCGCCCCGAACACCTCTTTATCCTGTTGCACGGCCTAGGCGCTTCCGGAGCCGACCTGATCGCCCTGGCGCCGCTGTTGGCCGAGGCCCTGCCCAAGGCGCGCTTCATCGCCCCCGACGCGCCCGAGCCCTGCGACATGGCGCCCATGGGCCGCCAATGGTTCAGCCTCGGGGACCACGGCGCCGAGGCCCGGGAAGCGGGCGTGCGCCGCGCCGCGGTGGATGTTAGCGCCTTTATCGACGAAAGGCTGGCGGGCCTGGGCCTGGGGCCCGAGCGGCTGATCCTGGCCGGCTTTTCCCAAGGTGCCATGACGGCGCTTTACCTCGGCCTGCGCCGCGAAGTGGCGCCCGCCGCCATCCTCTGTTTTTCCGGCGCGCTGATCGCCCCCGAGGCCTTGGGCCGGGAAATCCGCTGCCGTCCGCCGGTCTGCATCATCCATGGCGCCGACGACGCGCTGGTGCCGGTGGCCTCGGCGACGGTGGCCCAAGAGGCGCTTTCGGGCGCGGGGGTTCCGGTGGTTAGCCATCTTCTCGATGGGCTTGGCCACGGCATCGACGATGCGGCGCTGGCCTTGGCGGCGGCCTTCCTCAAGCGCGTCAAGGGCGATTGAGCGGTGCGTTCCCATGGGCGCGCCAACCCTTGGGTGCAGGCAAAGGGCGGGGCCCCATGATTCGGCTCCCGCCTTGCGCGTGGGCGGAATTCGGTGTAGGCAGTGGGGCCGCAATGGCGCGCGGCCCAAAGGTTTCAGGAGAATCACTTGCTGGCATCGCCCGAAAGCTGCCCCACCCTGGTGCTCAACGCCGATTTCCGGCCGCTGAGCTACTTCCCGCTGTCGATCTGGTCGTGGCAGGACGCGATCAAGGCGGTGTTCCTGGAGCGGGTCAATATCGTCATGGAATACGACCGCTACGTGCACAGCCCTTCCATGGCCATGGCGCTGCCCTCGGTGGTGTCGTTGAAGCAATACGTGCCGACCGCGCGCCGGCCCGCCTTTACCCGGTTCAACGTCTTCCTGCGCGACTGCTTCACCTGCCAGTATTGCGGCACCAAGTCACCGTCCGAGCGGCTCACCTTCGATCACGTGGTGCCCAAGTCCCAAGGCGGGCGCACGTCGTGGACCAATGTGGTGGCCGCCTGCGCGCCGTGCAACCTGAGGAAGGGCGGGGGGATGCCGCGCAAGTTCCGCATGGTGCCGAAAACCATGCCGCGGCGGCCCACGGTGCGGGAGCTCCAGGCCAATGGGCGCGCCTATCCGCCCAATTTCCTCCATGAAAGCTGGCGCGATTTCCTCTACTGGGATTCCGAACTGGAAACGGGCTAGGCCCGAACCCTAAACCCTTCCCTAGACCCGTTCCGACAGCCAGATGGCGAGCCGCGTGCCGCAGCGGATGGCGGCGGTGACCGGCCCATGGGCCGGGGCCTCGTGGGCGCCCTCGGCGATGGCGCGTTCCCGGTGCTGGGCCTCGTCGGCCCGGGCTTCGTCGATCAGCGCCTCGAGCTCGGCATCTGTGCCCTCGAGCGCCGCCTTCTGGGCCGCGTAATGGTCTTCGATGACCTCCTCTACGGCCTCGGTGCAGGCCATGGCGGTCTTGGGCCCGGCCAGCGCCGTTAACGCCCCGAGCGCAAAGCCGGCGACATGCCAGACCGGCGACAACAGCGTCGGCCGTACCCGGCGCGCGTTCATCATGGCCTCGAAGCGGTCCAAATGTTCGTGTTCCTTGGCGGCCATCTCACTGATCGCAAAGGCCTCGGGCCGGCCGCCCAAGACCGCGAGCTGGCCCGCGTAGATGCGCGTGGCCCCGTATTCGCCGGCCTGGTCGACCCGGATCATCCGTGCCGTGCGGGTGTTGATCCCGCCGTTGCCGGGGTGCCGCGTCTTATCCATTGCTCCCTCCGTCCCCCGCGCCGTGCCGTGCCATGCGCCGCGCCGCCAGGCCCGCCACCAGGCCCAGGCCCAGCGCCGCGGCCATATTAT
>SMUX01334828.1_pt1 | contig 28626 bp, 24 predicted proteins | sample 2456431 | NCBI WGS metagenome assembly SMUX01 (sample SAMN11095930, study PRJNA526329) | marine sediment metagenome | biome: Marine sediment; feature: Surficial sediment; material: Deep marine sediment; isolation source: Hadal surficial sediment | place: Pacific Ocean | collected 2014-11 | depth... | reverse complement strand
CGGCGCAGAAGAACAGCGTGATCTTGCCCATGGCGTGCATGGCGATGTGCATGGAGCCGCCGATCACCCCCCAGGAGGTGGCCAACGCCGCCCCCAGCACCACGTAGCCGAGCTGGCTGACCGTCGAGTAGGCGAGCCGGGCCTTGAGATCGTCTTGGGTCAGCGCGACCAGCGAGGCGATCAGGATCGAGGCCGCGGCCAGGTAGATCAGCCACAGGTTTTGGCCGCTGGCGGCGAGCAGGTCGATGCCGAAGATATAGACCACCACCTTCATCACCGTGAACACCCCGGCCTTGACCACGGCGACCGCGTGCAGCAGCGCGCTCACCGGCGTCGGCGCCACCATGGCCGCGGGCAGCCAGCGGTGGAACGGCATCAGCGCCGCCTTGCCGATGCCGTACATGTAGAGCAGCAGCAGGATACCGACCACCGGGCCGGAGGCCTTGCCGGCCAGGATCCCGCCCACGGTGAAATCGAGGGTGCCCGCAACCTGCCAGGTCCACAGGATGGCGAGCAACTGCAAGCCGATCGAGGTGCACAGCAGGATGCCCAGATAGGTGCGCCCACCCCGCTTGGCGGCCGCGTCGCCCCTGTGGGTGACCAGCGGATAGGTGCTCAGCGTCAGCGCCTCGTAGAACACGAACAGCGTCAGCATGTTGCCGGCGAAGGCGATGCCCATGGTGCTGGCCAGCGCGATCGCGAAGCAGATGTAAAAGCGGGTCTGGTGCGTCTCCTGGTTGGCGCGCATGTAGCCGATCGAATAGATCGAGTTGACGATCCATAGGCCCGAAGCAAGCAGCGCGAACAGCATGCCGAGCGGCTCGACCTCGAAACGGAGCGGCAGACCGGGCAGCATCTCGATCAGCGTGGCCTCGGGCCGGGCGCCGTCCATGACCCCGGGCACCAAAGTGATCACGGTCAGGAACAACAGGCCGGCGGTCCCGAGCGTCACGCCTTCGCGCAAGTTGGGCTGGCGCCCGGCGAGCGCGATCAGCAGCGCGCCCGCGAGCGGGAGTCCCAAGCTCAGCAGGATCGCGGTCTCCGGGCTCACGCGCCGCCTCCCAACAGGAATCGGGCGGCGCGCTCGGCGACGCCGAGGGTCAGCGAGGTGTGGATGCCGAAGTAGATGCTGGCGCCGATCAGGATCCAGGTCGGGATCAGCATGGACAGCGGTGCCTCCACGATCTCGCCCCCCGGGGCCGCCGCGTTCGGGGCTGCTGGGTCACCGCCGGGGGCGGGCCGGAAGTAGGCGGCTTCAATCACCCGCCAGACGTAGACGACGGCGAGCAGGGAGCCGACCAAAACCACCGCCGCCACGAACCAGTTGCCCTGTTCGAGGGCGGCCTGGACCAGGACCCATTTGCTGATGAAGCCGGCGGTCAGCGGCACGCCGATTAGGCTGAGACCACCGACCACGAAAGCGAACATGGTCAGCGGCATGCGTCGGCCCAGGCCCGCCAGGGAGTCGAGCTGGACCGAGCCCAGGCGCAGCACCATACAGCCGAGCGCCAGAAACAGCCCGCCCTTGGTCATGGCGTGGTTGAACAGGTGCACGAGACCCGCGGTCAACCCGGTGGTCGAAGCGAAGCCGATGCCGAGCACCATGTAGCCGACCTGGGCGACGGAGGAATAGGCCAGCATGCGCTTCACGTTGGTCTGGAAGATCGCCACCGTCGAGCACACCAGGATCGCGGCCACGCCGAGCGGGATCAGCAGGTTCTCCAGGGTCACCAACTCGAGGGAATAGGCGGTGCCGAACACGGTGAAGAAAAATCGCAGCAGGATGTAGATCGAGACCTTGGTCGCGGTCGCGGCCAGGAAGGCGGTCACCACCGAGGGCGCATAGGCATAGGCGTTGGGCAGCCAGAAGTGCAGCGGGAACAGCGCCAGCTTGAGCCCGGCGCCGACGGTCAGGAAGGCGAAGGCGGCGAGCACGGTGCGGCTCTCGGCCATGGGCGGCAGGCGCTCGGCCAGGTCGAGCATGTTGAGCGTGCCGGTGGCCATGTACAGCAGGCCGACGCCGATCACGATGAAAGTCGCGCCGATGGTGCCCATCACCAGGTACTGGAACGCCGCGGTCAGCGCCCGGCGGTCGCGGCCGAGCGCGATCAGCACGTAGGACGACAGCGAGGAAATCTCCAGGAACACGAAGAGGTTGAAGGCGTCACCGGTGATGGTCACGCCGAGCAGCCCGGTCAGGCACAGCATCAGCGCGGTGTAGAAGGTGGCGTGCTGATCCTCGGGCAGCTCGTGGGCTATCGAGACCCGGGCGTAGGGCAGCACCACGGCGCCGATCGCGGCCACGATCAGGAGCACGAAACCGTTGACCACGTCGATCCGGTACTCGATGCCCCAGGGCGGCGCCCAGCCGCCGAGCTGGTAGGAGATCGGCCCGGTGCTGAGCACCTGTTGCAGCAGCAGCGCCGCGCAACCGAGCGCCGCCCAGCTCGCGGCCAGCGCCAGCGCCCAGGCCAGGTCGCCGCGGCGCAGCAGCAGGCAGAGCGGCGCCGAGACCAGCGGCACCACGATCTGCAGCGCGGGCAGGTGGGCGGCGATCACGCCTCTTGGTCCTGCGACTGGATCTCGTCCTCCTCGACCGTGCCGTAGGCCTCGTTGATACGCACCACCAGCGCGCAGCCGAGCGCGGTGGTTGCGACGCCGACCACGATCGCGGTCAGGATGAGCACATGGGGCAGGGGGTTGGAATAGATCTCGAAGCCCTCGGCGAGGATCGGCGCGGTGCCGCCGCTGACCTTGCTCATGGAGATGTAGAGGATGAACACCGAGGTCTGGAAGATGTTCAGCCCGACGATCTTCTTGACCAGGTTGCCGCGCGAGACGACCACGTAAAAGCCAGTCATCATCAGCACGATGGCGATCCAGTAGTTATAGAGCCCGAGTGCATCCATGATCTAGTCGCGCCCCCGGCCGGCGAAGTTGAAGAACACCGTGACCATGGTCGCCGCGACCGTGACCCCGACGCCGAGCTCGACCAGGAAGATGCCCAGGTGCTGGCCCTTCGGCGCCTGCGCCGAAAACACGCCGTAATCGAGGAAGTTGCCGCCCAGCGCCAGGCCGGCGTAGCCGACCCCGATGTACAGCAGCAGGCCGGCCGAGATCAGCACCCGCAGGGCGCCGGCGGGCGCGACCCGCTTGGCGCTGTCGATGCCATAGACCAGGGCGTAGAGGATGAACCCGGCGCCGAAGATCATCCCGGCCTGGAAGCCGCCGCCGGGGCCGAAGTCGCCGTGGAACTGCACGTAGAGCGCAAACAGCAGGATGAACGGCATGAGCAGCTTGGTGGTCACGCGCAGGACCAGATGACGCTGCATCGCTGCCCCCCCTATTCGCCCTGGCCGCCGCTTTGGCCGCCGCCGTGGCGCTCGCGCCGCTTGCGCGGGCGGCCGAGCAGCAGCAGGACGCCGATCCCGGCGGTGAAGATCACCGCCAGCTCGCCCATGGTGTCGAAGCCCCGGTAGCTGGCCAGCACCGCGGTGACGACGTTGGGCACGGAGGTTTCGCGCTCGGCGTCCGCGAGGTAGCGCGGCGCCACGTGCTGGTGGATCGGCGCCGTCGGATCGCCATAGCTCGGCATGTCCAGGGTGCCGTAGATCAGCAGCGCGCCGGTCGCGACCACGGCCAGCAGCGGGAATATCTGGAGCCGGCCCTCGGGCGGCTTCTCCCGGTCCGTGGTCAGCGCCAGCGTGCCCAGCATCAGAAAGGTGGCGATGCCGCCGCCGACCGCGGCCTCGGTGAAGGCCACGTCGACCGCATCCAGCGCCACGAACAGCCCGGCCGAGAGCAGCGAGAAGATGCCGCTCAGCATGACCACGGCGAACAGGTTCCTGAGCCGCAGGATGCCGATCGCCATGACCGCCAGGAACGACAGCAGCACGATGTTGACTAGGGCTTCGATGACGCGTCGTCCTTGCTGTCGGGTTTGGCCGAGTCTAGGGGCGTGGTACCGCCGAGCCGCGGCGCGAGGCCCCGCCGGTAGGCGGCATTGGCCAGGGCATAGGTCGAGGCCGGACTGGTGAACAGCAGGAACACCAGGATCAGGATCAGCTTGACGGTGACCAAGCCGAGGCCGCCTTGGACCATGAGCCCGGCCAGGATCAGCCCGGCGCCGAGGGTGTCGGTGATGCCGGCCGCGTGCATGCGCGCGTAGACGTCGGGCAGGCGCAGCAGGCCGAGCCCGCCGATGATGCAGAACCCGCCGCCCGACACCAGCAAGGCCCAGGACGCGATGTCGCGCAGGACTTCGATCACTCGGCCATCTCCCGGTCCGGTCCCGGGTCCCCCCCGGGGGTGCCGAGATCGCCGAACTTGAGGAACTTGAGCACCGCGATGGTGGCGATGAAGTTGATCAGCACGTAGATCAGGCTGATGTCGAGGAAATCCGGCCGGCCGGTGAGGAACCCGAACAGCGCGATCAGCAGCACCGTCTTGGTGCCGAAGCTGTTCACCGCCAGCACGCGGTCGTAGACCGTCGGCCCGAGCAGGGCGCGGGCCAGCGCGAGCGCCATGGCCACCAGCAACGCCAGCGTCGCCGCCACGAACATCAAGCGGCCTCCCCGCCGGCCCGCTCCGTGACCGCGGTCACGCGGCGGTCCATCTCGCCGCCCGCCAGGTCCTCGGCCATCTCCCGGGCGATGGCGTGGACCAGGATCTCGCCGCCCGCGACCTGCATCGACACCGTTCCGGGCGTGAGCGTGATGGAATTGGCGTAGATGACCTGGCCGAGCTCGCTCGCCTGGCTCGCCTTGACCCGGACCAGCACCGGGTGGATCGGCAGCTTGGGATCGAGGATGCGGCGCGCCACGTCGAGGTTGGCCTTGACGATCTCGACCGCCAGCCAGCCCCAGTAGGCCACGATGCGCCAGCCCAGGTGGATCGGGAGGCCCTCGCGGTCGATCACGTCCATGCGGTGGGCGATCAGCACCACGATGACGCAGGACAGCACCCCGAGGCCGAGCAGCAAGGGCTCGAAGAAACCGGACAGCAGCAGCCAGACCCCGAACAGGACCAGTCCCAAAGAAATCGAATGCAACAGCCGCTCCCGGCGCATCGAGCCATCCGTGTCATGGGGGCCCGCAGGCTCCCGACCTCAGCCGCGGCCCTTGTAACAGAAGTCGCCAGCCGAGGCCAAGCGGGACTGGGACATCCGCATTATCACGGGCGCGGCGGGACGCATCGGCGATCGGGCGGGATCGCCATGGGGGTGAGGGGCCGGAATCGATGGCGCGGGCGTGTTTCCCAAGCGCGCCCGGATGTCCAGGCGGGCGCAGGCGCGGGCGGGAGGCGTGTCCCGGCCTGAGAATCCGCCGAAAAAGCGCCGGAACCCGCGGCTTTTCAGCGGATCACGCTCCGGTCTCGGCCAAGCTCTTGACCCCGACATAGTCCAGTTTTCCCGTGCCCAACACGGGTATCTTGTCGACGATCCGTATGGTCTTCGGCACCATGATTTCTGCGATTCCCTGATCTCTTGCGTAGGCAAGAAGCGGTTCGCGGCTGGCGTCCGATTTCTCGGTGACCAGCACCAGCTGTTCGCCCTTCTTTGGGTCGGGGATATTGACGACTGCGTGCATGTGTTCCGGCCAGACGGCGTTGGCGCAGCTCTCGACCGCGCTCAGGGAAACCATTTCGCCGGCGATTTTGGCAAAGCGCTTGGCCCGGCCTCGGATGGTCACGAACCCGTGGTCGTCGATGGACACGATATCGCCGGTGTCGTAGCGACCGCCCTCCGGTCGTTCCAGCACGCCCGGATTCTCCGCGCGCAAATAGCCGAGCATGATGTTCGGGCCCGAGACGGCGAGCCTGCCGCCGTCCTCGATGCCCGGCACAGCCTCGATCTCAAACGCTATTCCGGGCATGAGCCGCCCCACCGTTCCCGCCTTGAAATGCATTGGTGTGTTGGTCGAAATGACCGGCGATGTTTCCGTCGCGCCGTAGCCTTCGAGTATCCGCAGCCCGAATTTATCCGTCCAGATGCGCTGGGTCTCTGCTTTGACCTTCTCGGCGCCCGCGAAAACGTACCGCACGCTGTAGAAGTCGTAGGGATGCGCGACCCGGGCGTAGCCCATGAGGAACGTGTCGGTGCCGAACATGATGGTGGCGTTGGTATCGTAGACGAGCGCCGGCACGATCCGGTAGTGCAACGGTGAGGGATAGAGAAACGTCTTGATGCCCGAAAGTAGCGGCAGAAGGGTCCCGCCCGTGAGCCCGAAGGAATGAAAGATCGGCAGAGCGTTGAACACAATGTCAGTCGGATTGAAGTCGATTCGGGCCGCGAGCTGGAAGCGGTTGGCGAGCAGATTGCCGTGGCTGAGCACGACACCCTTGGGCGTGCCCTCCGATCCCGAGGTAAAGAGAACGACAGCCGGTTCGTCCCATCGCGCATCGGCCCGACGATGGGCAAGGCGCGGCGCCAAGAGGGCCAAATAGCCTGCAATCTTGTCCACGATCGACAGATCTTCTCGAAGGTCTTCCAGATAGACGATGTCGGCATGCTTGGCCAGGATCTCGATTGCGCCAGCAAGGTTCGCCATCTCGACGAACCGGCGCGAGGCGAGGATCGTCTTGATCTCCGCGGCCGCCAGCGCCGAGACCATGTTCTTGGTGCCGGTTGAGAAGTTTAGCATCGCGGGCACGCGCCCGAACGCTTGAAGGGCGAAAAAAGTGACCGCGGCGCCAACCGAGTTCGGCAGCATCAGTCCGACATATTCCTTCGCCGTGGTCATCCGCGCGATCTTCCGGCCGAGAACGAAGGAACCGAGCACGAGCCTGTTATAGCTCATGGGTTTGCGGCCGATGTCTTCCACGATCGGCTGACTTCCGCCGTGGATGGCTCTGGCATCCAACAAGGCCTCGAACAGGGTCTGGCGATAATTGCAAGTTTCCAAGATCATCTCGCTCATCACGTCGTAGAGCATCAACCCGGCAAGCTGACGGCGAGCACGCCCCACCGCATCCTTCGGTATCTCGAAGCGACGGGGCTCCAGGATCGTGATCGTTATCTTGGGAAACCAGCGAAGCCGGAGCCTTCCCTTCAGGCGAGAGAAGGGCGTGTACTGTGCGCCGTCGATTCGCACCGGTACCAGCATCGCGTCGGCCTTGTCGGCGATCATGCCGGGCCCTTCGTAAACCTTCATCAGCGCCCCGGTCACGGTGATCCGGCCTTCCGGGAAGATGACGCAGTGGCGGCCTTCCCGGACCGCTTTGATCAATGACTTCATCGCCATCGGATTGGTCGGATCGACGGGGAAGGCGTCGATCATCGCGAGGAATGGCTTTACCCACCATTGGCGCGCGATGAAGGTGTCGATGGCGAAGGTCGGTTTGGTCGGCAGGAAGGCGGCGAGCAATACACCGTCCAGGAACGACACGTGGTTGACGACGATGACAACTCGATCTCCGGCTTTCTTGAGGTTATCCGCGCCCCGAATCGTCACCCGATACAGGACCCGTAGCACGGCGACCAACGCCGCCTTGACGATGGCATCTGGGAGCAAGCCGCAGACGTATATCGCCACCACGCCATTGACCACGGCGACGACGAGGAAAATGTCGGGGACCGACATCCCCGCGACCAACATCAGCGTCGCGCCGGCCGCCCCGACGACCATGAACAAGGCATTGACGATGTTGTTGGCGGCCACCATCCGGGACCGCTGCGCGGCTTCGCTACGCCACTGCAGGATGGTGTAAAGCGGCACGATGAAGATGCCGCCGCAGATGGAGATCGCGGTCAGATCGGCGAGAATACGCCATGCCGTTGGCTGTATAAGGAAGGCGGCGATGCCCTGCAACTCGCCGGGCGTTGGAACCAGGCCGGAGGTCGCGAAGAATAAATCGAGGATGAACAGCGTCATCCCCAGCGCGCCGAAGGGGACGAACTTCGCCGTAATCTCACCATTCAGGAGCTTGTTGCAGAGCAGCGATCCGAGGCCGATCCCGATGGAGAAAGTGGTCAGGAACAGGGTGACCACGTGTTCATTCGCACCGATCACGTTTTTCGCGAGACCGGGAAACTGAGTGAGGAAGGTGGCGCCGACCAGCCAGAACCACGAGATTCCCAGAATGCTCAGGCGAATATCACGGCGCGAGGTGGCGGCGCGAATAATGTTCCGTGTCTCCGCCAAGACGTTCGGGTTCAGCTTAAGATCCGGCGAGGGGGGGTCGGCGCGCGGAATGTAAAAGCTCGATAACCAGCCACAGGCCGCCAGCACCACGATGGAGACTGAGACCACCGAAACGCCATATTCGGTGAGAATCATCACGCCGCCGAGGATCGTCCCGATCAGGATGGCGAGAAACGTCCCCGCCTCGATCAGCGCGTTCCCGCCAATGAGTTCGTCTTCATGCAGGTGATCGGGGAGAATGGCGTACTTGAGTGGACCGAAGAACGTCGACTGGGTGCCCATGAGGAACAGCACAGCCAGCATCAGATACGGATCGCCCCACAGGAAACCACCGACAGCCAGACCCATGATCAGGATCTCGGCCAGCTTGATCAGCCTGATCAGGCGAGATTTCTCGAACTTGTCGGCGAGTTGACCGGCCGTTGCGGAGAACAGAAAAAACGGCAGAATGAACGCGCCCGCGGCGGCGGTGACGAGAATCTGCCCGTCGAGACCGGCCGCTTGGGCCACGCGATACAAAATCAATATAACCAGGGCGTTCTTGAAGAGATTGTCGTTCAGGGCCCCTAGAAACTGGGTCACGAACAGGGGCAGAAAACGCGGTGTCTGAAACAAATGATATTGGTTTTCGCTCACGACGGAACGCGCCTCCTCTCGCGCCTTCGATATGACATCGATGCATCGGCATTGTCGCCTTGGCCGGCCGCCTCGGCGGTCCGTATGGCAGCAGAGCGGCGTTCCACGGTCTTCTCCCGTTCGGCAGGAGTCTAGCGATCATGGGCGGGGGAATCCATGGGGGTGAAAAAGCCCCCGAACGTTCTGGGTCGTGTCTCGGCTCGCGCGGCGTTCAACCGCGCTTCCGCGCGCGCAGGTCCTTGCGGATGATCTTGCCGGTGGCGGTGAGGGGCAGGGTCTCCACGAATTCGACCTCGCGCGGGTATTCGTGGGCGGCGAGCCGGGTCTTGACGAAGTCCTGGATCTCGGCGGCCAACTCGCCGCTGGCGGTGGCGCCCTCGTCGAGCACCAGGAACGCCTTGACCCGCTGGCCGCGCAACGCGTCGGGTACGCCGATGACCGCCGCCATGGCGACGGCGGGGTGCTGGATCAGGCAGTCCTCGACCTCGCCCGGGCCGATGCGGTAGCCGCCCGAGGAGATCACGTCGTCCGCGCGCCCGAGGAAGCGGAAGTAGCCGTCTGGGTCGCGGGCGCCGGTGTCGCCGGTCAAGAGCCACTCGCCGGCGAACTTCCTCTCAGTCGCTTCGGGGTCGTTCCAGTATTCCAGGAACATGACCGGGTCCGGGCGCCGGATCGCGATGTTGCCGGATTCAAGGTCGGGCAGGACATTTCCTTCGCCGTCCACGATGGCGACCTCGTGGCCCGGCACCGCGCGGCCCATGGAGCCGGGGCGGACCGCCATGATCCGGGCGCAGTTGGCGACCACCAGGTTGCACTCGGTCTGGCCGTAGAACTCGTTCACCGTGAGCCCGAAGGTCTCGCGGCCCCAGTCGAGCAGCTCGGCGCCGAGGGTCTCGCCGCCGCTGCCGATGGAGCGCAGGGCGTAGTCCCAGCGCGCCCGGGGCGCCTCGACCCGGCGCATCATCTTGAGCGCGGTCGGCGGCATGAAGGCGTTGCGCACTCCGAATTCGGCCATCAGGCGGAACGCGTCCTCGGGGTCGAACTTGGCCATGCGGTGGGCGAGCACCGGCACGCCGTGGTGGAGCGAGGGCAGCAGCACGTCGAGCAGCCCGCCGATCCAGGCCCAGTCGGCCGGGGTCCAGAACAGATCGTTCGCCTGCGGGAACAGCTCCTGGGGCATCTCGACGCCGGGCAGGTGGCCGAGCAGGCTGCGATGGGCGTGCAGCGCACCCTTGGGCGGGCCGGTGGTGCCCGAGGTGTAGATGATCAGCGCCGGGTCGTCGGCGCGGGTATCGACCGGGGTGAAGGCGTCGCGCGCCGCCTCCAGTTCCTGGTGGAAGCCGAGCGCGCCCTCGGCGGGGCCATCGACGCAGAGCACGAACGCCAGCGCCGGCAGGCGGCCGCGGATCTCCGCGATCTTGGCCAGGCCCCCGGTATCGGTCACCAGTGCCGTGGCGCCGCTGTCGGCCAGGCGATATTCCAGCGCCTCGGCGCCGAACAGCGTGAACAGCGGCACCGCGATCGCGCCCAGCTTGTAGGCCGCGATGTGGGCCAGCGCGGTCTCCGGCGCCTGGGGCAGCAGGATGCCGAGCCGCGCGCCGCGCGCGAGGCCCAGGGCCGAGAGCGCGTTGGCCAGCTTGTTGGACAGGCGCTTGAGATCGCGGAAGGTGTAACGCGCCACCTCGGGGCCCGGCGCGCCGGGGCCGCGCTTGTACACCAGCGCCAGGCGGTCCGGCTCCCCGGCCCACTTGTCGCAGACGTCGACGCCGATGTTGTAGCGCGCCGGCACCGCCCAGCGGAACCTGGCGCGCAATTCCTCGTAGCTTTCGGCGCTCGGCAGCATATCGATTTCCGGATCGCCTCCCACGCCCGCACGAACATAGCCAAAGCCGCCGCCAAGCGGTACAGCTAACCGGTCGACGAGAACGGGGGAGCCACGGCGGGCATGTTCCAGGCCGATCTGCTGACAGACAAACGAATCCTGATCACCGGCGGCGGCACCGGCCTGGGCCAGTCCATGGGCCGGCGGATGCTGGAATTGGGCGCGCGCCTGGTCATCTGCGGCCGCCGCGAGGCGGTGCTGGCGGAGACCGCGGCCGAGTTCGACCGGGACTTTCCGGGCCGCACCACCTGGCACGGCTGCGACATTCGCGATCCGGGCGCCATCGAGACCATGCTGGATGCGGTCTGGGCCGAGGGGCCGCTCGATACCCTGATCAACAACGCGGCCGGCAACTTCCTGGCCCGGACCGAGACCCTCTCGCCGCGGGCGCTGGACGCGGTGCTCGGCATCGTGCTCCACGGCAGCGCCTACATGACGCTCGCCTGCGGCAAGCGCTGGATCGCCGAAGGCCGCACCAAGGAGCGGGGGGCCAACGTGCTCTCCATCGTCACCACCTACGCCTGGACCGGCTCGGCCTACGTGGTGCCCTCGGCCATGGCCAAGGCCGGGGTGCTGGCCATGACCCGGAGCCTGGCGGTCGAGTGGGGGCCCAAGGGCATCCGTCTGAACGCGATCGCGCCGGGGCCGTTCCCGACCCCGGGTGCCTGGGACCGCCTGATCCCCAACAAGGAACTCGAGGCTGCCTGGCTGGAGCGCGTCCCCTTGGGCCGCGTCGGCGAACACCGGGAGCTGGCCGACCTCGCCGTCTATCTGATCTCCGAGGGCGCCGGCTACATCAACGGCGAGGTGGTCACCATCGACGGCGGCGAATGGCTCAAGGGCGCCGGCCAGTTCAGCCTCATGGAGCGCTTGAGCGACGCCGAGTGGGAAGCGATGCGCGGACGGAAGGGCGGGTGAGGCCATGACCCGGACCCGCCCCGAAGACCTGGTCGATCTCGCGCGCTATCCGCTCGAGGCGCCGGAGTCCGCGGCCTACCGCGAGCTGCTGCGCGCCGGGCGGGCGCGCCTCGCCGAGGACGGCGCGCTGGCGCTGCCCGGCTTCGTCACGGCGGCGGCGGTCGCGGCCTTGGTGCGCGAGGCCGAGGCGCTGCTGCCCCAGGCCTACTACTGCGCCCAGGACCACAACCCCTTTCTCATCGCCAACGACCCGGACCTGGCGCCGGACCACCCGCGCAACCGCGCCCAACGCAGCGACAAGGGCTGCCTCGCCGACGATCTCATCCCGGCGGACGCGGGCTTGCGCGCGCTCTACGACTGGCCACCCTTGCGCGCCTTCATCGCCGCGTTCCTGGGGGTGCCCGCGCTTCATCCCTACGCGGACCCGCTGGGCTCGCTCAACATCAACGTCTTCGAAGAGGGCCAGCAACTCGGCTGGCACTTCGACAACGCCGACTTCGTGACCACGCTCATGATCCGTGCCGCCGAGGCCGGCGGTACTTACGAGTACGTGCCCGGCCTGCGCGGCCCCGGGGGCGACGATTTCGAGGCCCTGGGCCGGGTGCTCGACGGGGCGGGGGGCGGGGGGCGCGAGGCCCCACGCGTGCTCGACATGGCGGCCGGCGCCCTGGTGCTGTTCCGCGGCCGTTATGCCCTGCACCGGGTGACCCCGGTCGAAGCCGGCGCCCCGCGCCTGCTCGCCGCGCTCAGCTACGACCCCGAGCCCGGCAAGACCCTCACCGAGCACACCCGGAAAATCTTCTACGGCCGGGTGGCGTGAGGCGGGGAATCGGGGGGCACACCCCCCGGAATCGCACCGATTGCGCGGCCTTGGGGGCAGGGGGTAGATTAGGGCCGTCACGAGCCCCGTTTACCGCCAGGGAGGCCCTCGGTCCATGCCGCTCGATGCCGCCAGCGCGCCGGAAATCCGCCATTCGGCCTGTCCCCACGACTGCCCCTCGACCTGCGCGCTCGAGGTCGAGCTGTTGTCGGACCGCCGCATCGGGCGGGTGCGCGGGGCCAAGGGCCATCCCTATACCGCGGGCGTGATCTGCGCCAAGGTGGCGCGCTATGCCGAGCGGGTGCACCACCCCGAGCGCCTGACCCAGCCGCTACGGCGGGTCGGGGACAAGGGCGTGGGCGCCGCGGCCTACCAGGAGATCTCCTGGGACGCCGCGCTGGATACGGTCGCCGAGGCCTTCCTCAGGGCCGAGCAGCGCCTGGGGTCCGAGACCGTCTGGCCCTACTTCTACGCCGGCACCATGGGTCTCGTGATGCGCGACGGCATCGAGCGCCTGCGCCACGCCAAGCGCTATTCGCGCCAGTACTCCACCATCTGCGTGACCCTCGCCGACGCCGGGCTGCTGGCCGCGCTCGGCGGGCGCCGGGGCAGCGACAGCCGCGAGATCGCCCAGGCCGACGTGGTGGTGATCTGGGGCGGCAACCCGGTCCACACCCAGGTCAACGTCATGCACCACGTGGCCCGGGCCCGGAAGGCACGCGGGGCCAAACTGGTGGTGGTCGACCCCTACCGCACGGCGACCGCCGAGCAGGCCGATCTGCACCTGATGGTCAAGCCCGGCACCGACGGCGCGCTGGCCTGCGCGGTGATCCAGGTGATCCTGGCCGAGGGCCTGGCCGACCGCGACTATCTCGCCCGCTTCACCGACTGGGACGACGAGCTCGAGGCCCACTTCGCCCTCTGCACGCCGGACTGGGCGGCCGAGATCACCGGCGTGCCGGCCGCCCAGATCGTCGAATTCGCGCGGCTCTATGGGAGCACCAAGCGCGCCTTCATCCGCGCCTCCCACGGCTTCTCGCGCCAGCGCAACGGCTCGGTCGCCATGCACGCGGTGCTCTGCCTGCCCTCGGTGACCGGCGCCTGGGCGGTCGAGGGCGGCGGCGCGCTCTACGCCAATACCGCGGTCTTCCCCCTCGACAAGACCCTGATCGAGGGCCTGGACCGCCGGGACAAGTCGGTGCGCGTGCTCGACCAGTCGCGCATCGGCCCGATCCTCTGCGGCGATCCGCAGGACCTGGGCGAGGGCCCGCCGGTGACCGCGCTCCTGGTCCAAAACACCAACCCCCTGATGGTCGCGCCCGAGACCAACAAGGTGCGCCAGGGCTTCGCGCGCGACGACCTGTTTGCTTGCGTGCACGAGCAGTTCCTGACCGAGACCGCGGCCATGGCCGACATCGTGCTGCCGGCCACCACCTTTCTCGAGCACGACGACCTCTACACGGCCTCGGGGCACAACACCCTGCAGGTGGTGCGCAAGGCGATCGAGCCGCTCGACGACGCGCGGTCCAACCACTTCGTGATCTGCGCGCTGGCCAAGCGCCTGGGCGCCGAACATCCCGGCTTCGAGATGAGCGCCTGGGAGATGATTGGGGCGACGCTCGAAGCCTCGGGCCTGCCGGACGCCGAGACCCTCCACGCCGCCCGGTGGTGGGACTGTGCGCCGTCGGACGACGAGATGCACTTCCGCAACGGCTTCCCCCACGCCGACGGCAGGTTTCACTTCAAGCCCGACTGGGCGCGCGCCGGCAGCGACCATCAGGGCCTGCCGCGCCTGCCCGGCCATCACGACGTGATCGACGCGGCCGATCGGGAGCGGCCGTTCCGCCTGGTCACCGCGCCGGCGCGCAACTACCTGAACAGCAGCTTCACCGAGACCCCAACCAGCCGGGCGCGGGAAGGGCGCCCAACGGTCAAGATCCACCCGCAGGCCTGCGCCAGGCTCGGCGTCGCGGACGGCGACCGCCTGCGCCTGGGCAACGCGCGCGGCACGGTCGTGGTGCATGCCGAGGTCTTCGACGGGGTCCAGCCCGAGGTGGTGGTGGTCGAAAGCCTATGGCCCAATGCGGCCTTCGAGGAAGGGACCGGGATCAACGCGCTGACCAGCGCCGAGCCCGGGCGGCCGCGCGGCGGGGCGGTGTTCCACGACACGGCGATATGGATTCGCCCGGCCTGACCCCCCCCGGGGCACCCGCGCCCGTCGCGCCGGAAAGTGCGGCACGGCGCGGTTTTGGTGGCGGGCGGCGCGGCCCGCGAATCCTGGTGCTTGGCAACGAGAAGGGCGGCTCGGGCAAGTCGACCACCGCCGCACACTTGATCGTGGCGTTACTCAAGCGCGGTTTTTCGGTCGGCAGCATCGACCTCGACGCGCGCCAGGGCACCTTGAGCCGGCTCCTGGAAAACCGCGCCGACTACGCCAAGCACAGCGGCCTGCCACTCGAGTTGCCGGAGCACCGCCGCATCTACCGCTCCGAGGCGGACACGCGTGGCGCCGCCCAGTGGGAGGAGAAGCGGGCGCTCGAAGGCGCCGTGGCCGCGCTCGCCGACCGCGACTACATCGTCATGGATACGCCGGGCAGCGACTCCTTCCTGTCGCGCGCCGGCCACGCCTGCGCCGAGATCCTGATCACGCCGATGAACGACTCCTTCCTCGACCTCGATTTGCTGGCGCGCATCGACACCGAGGGGCGCAAGATTCTCGGGCCCAGCCTGTACAGCCAAATGGTCTGGGAGCAGCGCCAGCGGCGCGCGGCCGCCGGCTTGCCGCCGATGGACTGGATCGTCATGCGCAACCGCCTGAGCCACATCGATGCGCGCAACAAGCGCGAGATCGGCCGCCTGCTGGAGCTGCTCAGCGAACGCATCCGCTTCCGCCTGGCGCCGGGCTTCGGCGAGCGGGTAATTTTCCGCGAGCTGTTCCCCAAGGGTCTCACGCTCTTGGACCTGCGCGAGGACGTGGGTCCGGGCGGGCGCGCGGTGCCGCTGTCCATGAGCCACGTCGCCGCGCGCCAGGAGGTGCGCGCCCTGCTGCGCGCCATCGGCCTGCCCGAGGCGCCGGCGGTCCAGGGCGGCGGCGGGGCAGGGGCGGAGGCGGGGGCCGTGGCGGGACCGATCCCTGGACCCGCGGCCTCCGGTACCCTATCTTAAGAGGCTGGAGGCAGTTCGGATCATGGCCAAAGACAAGAAGGTTCCCACCACGCCCCCATCCGCGTTTCCAGCGTCGTCCGGGGCTGAGGTCGACGCCTTCCTGCGCAAGGTCGCCCGGGCGCCGGCGATCCACAAGTCGAGTGAGCGCGGCCGGCTGATCTTCGCCATGGACGCAACCGCCAGCCGCGAGCCGAGTTGGGACCGCGCCAGCCATATTCAGGGCGAAATGTTCAAGGAGACCGCGAATTTGGGCGGGCTCGAGATCCAACTGGTCTATTACCGCGGCTTCGGCGAGTGTAAGGCGAGCCCCTGGGTCGCCAACTCCAACGACCTGCTCAAGCGCATGACCGGGGTGATGTGCCTGGCCGGCCACACCCAAATTGGCAAGGTGCTCAAGCACGCCCTCAAAGAGTCCAAGAAGCGGAAGGTCGGCGCCCTGATCTTCGTCGGCGACTCGATCGAGGAGGACATCGACCGCCTCGGCCACCTGGCCGGCGAGCTGGGCCTGCTCGGCCTGCCCTGCTTCATGTTTCACGAGGGTCCGGACCCCCTCGCGCGCATGGCATTCCAGCAGATCGCCCGGCTTTCGGGTGGCGCCTACTGCCCCTTCGATTCGACCAGCGCCCAGCAGCTGCGCGACCTGCTGTCTGCGGTCGCGGTCTACGCCGCGGGCGGGCGCAAGGCCCTGGCCGACTACGGCGACCGCAAGGGTGGCGTGGTCCGGCAGCTAACTCATCAGGTCAAGTAATTTTATGCATAGGCGCGCACCGGTGCGCACCGGTGCGGTTCCGCGCCAGCGGAATCTGTATTAGAATAGGTCTATTGTGATCGCCTATTTCATCCTCGGCATTTGCCTGCTGGCCGGCTTCATCCTGCTCGGCTATTGGTTCGTCCGGACCGAACCCAAGAACGTGGTGAGGTTGCTGCGCTGGGTGCTGGCGATCCTCGCCCTGATCGTCGGCGGCTACCTTATTTGGGGCGGGCTCCGGGCCTGGGCGGTCTTGGCGCTGCCGTTTCTGCTGCCGATACTGATGAACTGGCGCGCCGTCCGCGCCCGCCTGCGCGCCGCCCGGGGGCCGAGCCCGGGGCAAGCCTCGGAGGTCGAGACCCGCTTCCTGCGCATGACCCTGGACCACGACAGCGGGGTCATGACCGGCCGAATCAAGATGGGCCGGTTCGCAGGCCGCATGCTCGAGGACCTGGAGCTGGACGACCTGGTCGCGTTGTGGGCCGAATGCCGCGCCGAGGACGCCCAGTCCGCCGCCGTGCTCGAGGCCTATCTCGACCGCACCCAGGGCGAGGCCTGGCGCGAGGCCGCGGCGCGCGGCGGCGCGGGCGCCGGTCCCCGGGCGCCAGGCGCCGCCGGGGCCATGAGCCGGGAGGAGGCCCACGAGATCCTCGGGCTCGAGCCCGGCGCCGGCCGCCAGGCGGTCCACGACGCCCACCGCCGCCTGATGCAGAAAGTCCACCCGGACCACGGCGGCTCCAACTACCTGGCCGCCAAGATCAACCAGGCCAAGGCGCTGCTGCTCGGCGGGTAGGCGCACGGATAGGGGCGCCGCTTGTCTCCCCGCGGCGGCTGTGGCATTACAGCGTTCGATCTTCCCGATTCGCGCAATCCGACCGATCATCCATGCCACGAGCTCCACGCAAGGCGATCTTTCCGGTCGGCGGCCTCGGCACCCGGTTCTTGCCGGCCACCAAGGCGCTGCCCAAGGAGATGCTGCCGGTCGTCGACAAGCCGCTCATCCAGTATGCGGTCGAGGAGGCGCGCGCGGCCGGCATCGAGGAGTTCATCTTCGTCACCGGGCGCGGCAAGTCGGCGATCGAGGACCACTTCGATCATAGCTACGAGCTGCGCGACACGCTGATGGCGCGCGACAAGAAGGCGGAGCTCGACGCGCTCGAGGACATGCTGCTCGAACCCGGTCAGGTCGCCTACATCCGGCAGCAGGAACCGCTCGGCCTGGGCCATGCGGTCTGGTGCGCGCGCCACATGATCCATGGTGAGCCGGTCGCGGTGCTGTCGGCCGACGATCTAGTGCTCTCCGAGGTGCCCTGCCTCAAGCAGGTGATCGACGCCTACATGGAAGTCGGCGGCAACCTGGCCGCGGTCATGGACGTGCCGCGCGAGCACACCGACCGCTACGGCATTCTCGACGTGGTCGCCGACGACGGCCGCCTGGCCCAGGCCCGGGGGTTGGTCGAAAAGCCCGCGCCCGCCGCCGCACCCTCGACTCTGTCGATCATCGGCCGCTACATCCTGGACCCGGCGGTCTTCGACGAGCTCGACCGCCAGGAGACCGGCGCCCGCGGTGAGATCGAGTTGACCGACGCCATGGCCCGGACCATCGGCCGGGTGCCGTTCCACGGCCTGCGCTTCGAGGGCCGGCGCTTCGACTGCGGCAGCAAGGCGGGCTTCCTGGAAGCCAACGTCGCCTACGCGCTGGAGCGCGACGATCTGCGCTCGGAGATGCGCGAGATCGTGAATCGTTACGCGGATCCCGCGGAAGGTTAGAACCGGGCCAGGACGGAGGCGGGGCACATGCAGATCGCGATGATCGGAACCGGGTATGTCGGCTTGGTGTCCGGCGCCTGTTTCTCCGAGTTCGGTCACGTCGTGGTCTGCGTCGATAACGACGCGGGCAAGATCGGCCGACTCAGGGACGGCGAGGTGCCGATCTTCGAGCCCGGTATCGAACCCTTGATCGCGCGCAACGTGGCCGAGGGGCGGCTGTCGTTTTCCACCGATCTGGCCGAGGCGGTGCGCGGCGCCGACGCCGTGTTCATTGCGGTCGGAACGCCGAGCCGGCGCGGCGACGGCCATGCCGATCTCGCCTACGTGCACGCGGCGGCGCGCGAAATCGGGGCGGCGCTCAACGGATATACGGTGATCGTGACCAAGTCCACGGTGCCGGTGGGCACCAGCCGGGACGTCGCGCGGATCGTCCGCGAGGCGCGCCCGGACGCCGAGTTCGACGTCGCCTCGAACCCGGAGTTCCTGCGCGAGGGTGCGGCGATCGGCGACTTCATGCGGCCCGACCGGGTCGTGATCGGCACCGGCTCCCAGCGCGCCCGCGAGGTCCTCGGCCAGATCTACCGGCCGCTTTATCTCATCGAAACGCCGATCATCTTCACCGAGCCGGAGACGGCGGAGTTGATCAAATACGCGGCCAATGCCTTCCTGGCCACCAAAATCACCTTCATCAACGAGATGGCCGACCTCTGCGAGAAGGTCGGCGCCGACGTCCACGACGTGGCCCGCGGTATCGGTTTGGACGGGCGCATCGGGCGCAAGTTCCTGCACGCCGGGCCGGGCTATGGCGGCTCCTGTTTTCCCAAAGACACCTTGGCCCTGGTGCGCACCGCCGAGCGGGTCGGCGCGCCCACGCGGATCGTCGAAGCCGTGGTCGCCGTCAACGACGCGCGCAAGAAGCAGATGGCGGCCAAGATTGTGGCCCACTGCGGCGGCTCGGTCGCCGGCAAGACGCTCGCCGTGCTCGGCCTGACCTTCAAGCCGAATACCGACGACATGCGCGACGCGCCGAGCCTGGACATCGTGCCGGCGCTTATCGAAGCCGGCGCGCGCGTCCGCGCCTACGACCCGGAAGGTCTCGGCGAGGCCAAGAAGCTGCTCGACGGCGTGGCCTGGTGCGAGGGCGCCTACGAAGCCATGGAGGGCGCCGACGCCTTGATCATCATCACCGAATGGAACGCCTTCCGGGCGCTCGACCTGGCGCGCGTCAAGGCATTGATGAAGGCGCCGGTGATGATCGATCTGCGCAACATCTACGACCCGCAGGAGATGGCGGCGGCCGGCTTCGACTACGCCAGCATCGGCCGGCCGCTTCGCGGCGGCGGAGACTGACATGGGCGGGCACCGCTTCGATCCCACGATCCTGCGCGAGTACGACATCCGCGGCGTGGTCGGCGAAACCCTGTCGGTGGCCGATGCCCGGGCGCTCGGCCGCGGCTTCGGCACGCTGCTGCGGCGCGCCGGGGGCACAAAGGCCGGGAGCGCGCGGGCCAGTGGGGCGCGGGCCAGTGGGGCGCGGGTTTGCGTCGGCTACGACGGCCGGCTGTCCTCGCCGGAGCTGGCGGCGGCGCTGGTCGAGGGCCTGAGCGCCTGCGGCCTGACCGTGCTCCGGGTCGGGCGCGGGCCGACGCCGATGCTGTACTACGCGGCGGTGACGCTCGAGGCGGACGGCGCGATCATGGTCACCGGCTCGCACAACCCACCCGACCACAACGGCTTCAAGTTGGTGCGCGGCAAGGCCCCGTTCTTCGGCGCCGATATCCAGAGGCTCGGCGCGCTGGTCGCCGCCGGGGACTTCGAGGAAGGTCCGGGTGCGGTCGAGGAGCACCCGGTGTTCGACGATTACGTGGCCGGCCTGGTGGCGGATTTCGCGCCAGGGGCGCGCGAGCTCACGATCGCCTGGGACGCCGGCAACGGCGCCGCCGGCGAGGCCATGGTGGCACTGACGGGGCGCCTGCCGGGCCGCCACCTGTTGCTCAACGAAACCATCGACGGCACCTTCCCGGCGCATCACCCGGATCCCACGGTACCGGAGAACCTGGCCCAGCTTCAGGCCTGCGTGCGCGAGCACGGCTGCGACCTGGGCATCGCCTTCGACGGCGACGGCGACCGCATCGGCACGGTCGACGGCCAGGGGCGGGTGCTCTGGGGCGACCAATTGATGCTGCTGTTCGCCCGCGACATTCTGAAGAGCCAGCCCGGCGCCACCATCATCGCCGACGTCAAGGCCAGCCAGGTGTTGTTCGACGAAATCGCCCGTGCCGGCGGCACGCCGCTGATGTGGAAGACCGGGCACGCGCTGATCAAGGCCAAGATGGCCGAGCTTGGCGCGCCCTTCGGAGGCGAGATGTCGGCGCACCTGTTCTTCGCCGACCGCTATCACGGTTTCGACGACGCGCTCTATGCCGCGGTGCGCCTGATCGAGATCCTGAGCCGCTCGGACTGGAGCCTGGCCGAGTACCGCGACGCCCTGCCATCGGCGGTCAACACGCCAGAGATTCGCTTCCCCTGTGCCGACGACCGCAAGGTTGCGGTGGTCGACGAGGTCCGGACCCGGCTCGCGGCGGCGGGCGCGGAGATGACCGAGATCGACGGCGTACGGGTGCGGAACGAAGACGGCTGGTGGCTGCTGCGCGCCTCCAACACCCAGGACGTGCTGGTCGCGCGCTGCGAGGCCGCCGATGAGGCCGGGCTCGCCCGCCTCAAGAAAACCCTCGCCGACCAGCTCGAACAGAGCGGACTTGAGGTCGACGAATTGCGCTGAGGGTTATGGGGTTTTTTCGGAACCGGCCCGAGCGCCGGCTTCGCTCAGTTGGCCAGCGCCAGTTTGCGGCCGACGCGCACGACCAGGCAGTCGAGCTTCTTCTTGGTCAGGCTGCGGCAGGCGGCGCGCGCCTTGGCCTCGGTCAGGCCGACCAGGCGCGCGCGGTAGATGCGGCCGCGCTGGCCTTGGACATGGGTGATCGTGACGCGCGAGCTCTCGAGCAGGTCGGGCAGGCGCTTGGCCGCCGCCACGGCGGCGCGCTTGGCCGGCTTGTAGCGGTAGTAGGCGCCGACCTGGATGCCCCAGGAGGGGTCGGGAATGGCCGTCTCGGCGGAGCCGATCTCGACCATCGGTGCCTTCGGCGGGGTCGGCTTCTTCCGTGCCGCGGCCTTTCTCGACGGCGCCGGCTGGGCCGGGGCCGTGTCCTGGGACGGTGCGAAGTTGGCGGCCAGCGCGAAGGCGGGCTTGCGCGGCGGCGGGGCCGGGATCTTGCCCGGACCGATGGAGGCCAGCTTGGCGAAGCCCCGATCCAGCAGCTTGGCGATGTGGCGGTCCCGCGAGCGCGGGGTTTTGCCGCCGAACACCACCGCGATCAGCCGGCGCCCGTTGCGCTTCACCGAGGCCACCAGGTTGAACCCGGAAGCCCGGATGTAGCCGGTCTTGATGCCGTCGGTCCCGCTGTAGCTCTTCAAAAGGCGGTTGTGGTTGCGGTGCTTCCGGCCCTTGTAGATGAACTGCTTGGTCGAGAAATAGGCGTAATTCTTGGGAAAGTCCCGGATCAGCGCGCGCGCGAGGGTCGCCATGTCGCGTGCCGTGCTCATTTGGCGCCGGTTGGGCAGCCCGGAAGCGTTGCGGAATGAGGTCCGTTTCATGCCCAGCTCGCGCGCCTTGGCGGTCATCAGGCGCGCGAACTTGGTTTCCTTGCCGGCCAGCGCCTCGGCCACCACCACGGCGGCATCGTTGGCGGACTTGGTAACCAGGGCCAGGATGGCGTTCTTGACCGTGATCCGCTCGCCACGCTTGAGGCCCAGCTTGGAGGCCGGCATGCCGGCGGCGCGGCGCGACACCTTGAGCCCCTGGTCCAGCTTGAACTTGCCACGATCGAGCGCCTCGAAGGCCAGGTAGAGGGTCATCATCTTGGCCAGGGAAGCCGGATAGTTGCGGGTGTCGGCGTTGGTCTCGTGCAGCACGCGGCCGGTGTCGTAGTCGATCACGATCGAGGCGTAGCGCGCCTGGGCGCTGCCGGCGGCACCGAACGCGAGGGCGAAGACCAGCAACGCGGCGGCCGCGCGCGCGGTTGTGCTGCCATCAAAGATTTGCTTAAACCAGAACGTCGTGTCTGAAACCAAAGGTGTTCCCCCCGATACGCCGCCAATAACCATTTGAATCAACGACGATTCTAAGAACTCGTCATGAGTCTGTCTAGGGTAATGCTTGGCCTCTTGCAAAATGGTTAACGTTTCATGATCTCACCACGCCCGGCCGCCCCTCGTACTCCCCGCGGGGCCGCCTTGAGGGCCGCTGCCGCGCTGAGTTTGATCCTGGGATTGGTGGTGCTGGCCGGTTGCGCCTACCGGGGCGGGATCGACCAGCCGGTCACCCTCAAGGCGACTTGGTTCAGCTATCTGAACGGCGACGACATCCGCGCCGCCTGCGTTCCCGGGGCCGAGCCCTGGTACCGCCTGGTCTACAACGGCGCCTACGACGAGCAACTGCGCGCCTACGAGGTGGTCGGCGACGGCGCCGGCGGGGCCCACTTGGTCGCCCGGGTCCAGGAGGGACGCGGGCTCGACCTCACCAAGCTGTCGCTCGGCGATCCCCAGGCCATGGCCCGCTGGATCACGGCCCGGGACCGGCTGGATGCGGCCGGGCTGGGGGTGGTGGAGGCCGCCTTGGAGGCCAGTGGCGCCTTCGAGGCCGCCCCGGCCGGGCTGTGGCTGGCCTCGGAACAGTTCTATTGGATCGCCGCGCTGTGCCGGGACGGCCGGTTCCACTTCAATGCCTGGCTCTACCCCTCCGAAGGCTATGCGCGGCTGCGCTTTCCCGGCGCGTTGCTGCGCCACGACGGGACCGGGATCGCGGTCAACCCGCCGCGCAAGGTGGTCGGAATCGTCCGCAACCGGCGCGAGCCCAAGTGGAACGGAAATCCGACGAATTTCGACCTGACGATCGGCGAAAACGGCCTCGCGGGCCAGGTCACGCTGTTTTAGCCCGGTTTCCGCCGCGGTGGAGTCGCAGCGGTGCGGGTGGCGCCGAGGACAACAAGTTCGAATATGTCGGGGCGAGCCTGAAAATCGTTAACATTTGGACGAATATCATGATCCGAGTGGCGGTTCGGGCCCCGGACGCCCATATTTGCGTCGTTAGGGACTTTTCCGTGGGCCCCGAAACCCGATATCATGTCGGCAGGTTCAAGCGCCGAGCAACGAGCAGACTTCAGCAACGATGAGTAACGGAGACAAAAAAGTAGGCACCCCCCCTTCGACGGACGTGATCGTCAAGTCTCGGCCCAAAACCAAGACGCCGTCGATGTACAAGGTCCTGATGCTCAACGACGACTACACGCCGATGGAGTTCGTCGTTTATGTCTTGGAGAAGTTCTTCGGAATGAATCGATCGGATGCCACCCGGATCATGCTTCACGTTCACCAGCGTGGTGTCGGCATCTGCGGCGTGTTCACCTACGAGGTCGCCGAATCCAAGGTCAATTCCGTGGTTGACTACTCCCGGCGGCATCAGCATCCCTTGCAATGCACCCTTGAAAAGGACTAGCTGACGCATGCTCTCCGCCAATCTCGAGCAGACCCTGCACCGCGCCCTGGGCTACGCCAACGAACGGCGCCACGAATACGCGACGCTGGAGCACCTGCTGCTCGCGCTGACCGAGGACGCGGACGCGGTCGCGGTGCTGAGGGCTTGCGGCGTCGAGCTCGACCGCCTGCGCGGCGAGATCCAGGACTACATCGACAACGAGTTGTCCAACCTGATCACCGCCCAGTTGGGTGACGCCAAGCCGACCGCCGGTTTCCAGCGCGTGCTCCAGCGCGCCGCGATCCACGTGCAGTCCTCGGGCCGCGAGGAGGTGACCGGCGCCAACGTCCTGGTCGCCATGTTCTCCGAGCGCGAAAGCCACGCCGTCTACTTCCTGCAGGAGCAGGAGATGAGCCGCCTCGATGCGCTCAACTACATCAGCCACGGCATCGCCAAGGTGATCGGCCAAGAGGAGGAGCGCACCGCCCAAGGCGCCGACGAGGACGCCGATGCCGAGAAGGTGGTGCGCAAGGGCCGCGAGGCGCTCGACGCCTACTGCGTCGATCTCAACAAGAAGGCGGCGGAAGGCCGCATCGATCCACTGATCGGCCGGGTCCAGGAAATCGACCGGACCATCCAGGTGCTGTGCCGCCGGACCAAGAACAACCCGCTCTACGTCGGCGACGCCGGGGTCGGCAAGACCGCGATCGCCGAGGGCCTGGCCCGCCGCATCGTCCGGAAGGAGGTGCCGGAGGTGCTCTTCAACGCCACCATCTTCGCCCTCGACCTGGGCGCGCTCCTGGCCGGCACGCGCTACCGGGGCGATTTCGAGGAGCGCCTGAAAGCGGTGGTCTCGGAGCTCGAGGCGCTCGAGGGCGCGATCCTGTTTATCGACGAGATCCATACCGTGATCGGCGCCGGCGCGACTTCGGGCGGGGCCATGGACGCCTCCAACCTGCTCAAGCCGGCGCTGCAGGGCGGCAGCCTGCGCTGCATCGGCTCGACCACCTACAAGGAATACCGGAACTACTTCGAGAAAGACCGGGCGCTGGTGCGGCGGTTCCAGAAGATCGACATCAACGAGCCCTCGGTCGAGGACACGGTCAAGATCCTGCGCGGCCTCAAACCCTACTACGAGGAGCACCATAAGGTCCGCTACACCAGCGAGGCGATCCGCTCCGCGGTCGAGCTCTCGGCGCGCTATATCGGCGACCGCAAATTGCCCGACAAGGCGATCGACATCATCGACGAGAGCGGCGCCGCGCAGATGCTGCGGCCCGAGTCCAAGCGCCGCAAGGTCATCGGCGTCAAGGAGGTCGAGGCGGTGGTGGCCATGATCGCGCGCATCCCGCCCAAGAGCGTGTCCAAGGACGACCGCACCGCCCTGATGAACCTGGAGCGCGACCTCAAGACCATGGTGTTCGGCCAGGACCAGGCGATCGCCGAGCTCTCGGCGGCGATCAAGCTGGCGCGCGCGGGCCTGCGCGAACCGGAGAAGCCGATCGGCAACTACCTGTTCTCCGGCCCTACCGGGGTCGGCAAGACCGAGGTCGCCCGCCAGCTCGCCCATTCTCTGGGCATCGAGCTGGTGCGCTTCGATATGTCGGAATACATGGAGCGCCACTCGATTTCGCGCCTGATCGGCGCGCCGCCGGGCTACGTCGGTTTCGACCAGGGCGGCCTGTTGACCGATGCCATCGACCAGCACCCGCACGCGGTGCTGCTGCTCGACGAGATCGAAAAGGCCCATCCGGACCTGTTCAACGTACTGCTGCAGATCATGGACTACGGCAAGCTGACCGACCACAACGGCAAGAACGTCGACTTCCGCAACGTGATCCTGATCATGACCACCAACGCCGGCTCCGCCGATATGGCCAAGCCGGCGATGGGCTTCGAGCGCGAGACCCGCATCGGCGAGGACGAGGAGGCGATCAAGCGCATGTTCACGCCGGAGTTCCGCAACCGGCTGGACGCGACCATCGGCTTCAACGCGCTGTCGCCGAAAGTCATGATGCGCATCGTTGACAAGTTCGTCATGGAGCTGGAGACCCAGCTCGCCGACCGCAACGTGGTCATCGAGCTGACCGACGCGGCGCGCGAGTGGTTGGCCAAGGCGGGCTACGAACCGGCGTTCGGCGCCCGGCCGCTGGCCCGGGTCATCCAGGAGCGGGTCAAGAAGGCGCTCGCCGAAGAGCTCCTGTTCGGCAAGCTCGCCAAGGGCGGCGTGGTGCGCGTCGACATCGAGGGCAGGATCCCGGTGTTCACCTACGAGGCCGCCGAGGGCGGTTCCAAGGGTGGCTCCAAGGGCCGCGGCAAGGGCGGCTCCAAGGGCGGCTCCAAGGGCGGCCCCAAGGGCGACAAGGGCCGCAAGTCCTCCAAGGACAAGGCCGAACTCGTCGAGTAGAAGTGGCGGGCTCCGGCCGGAACGCCACAATGGCTGCGCGCTGCCTCGCCGGCATCCGCGTGCTCGATCTCTCGCAGTATCTGCCTGGGCCCTATGCGGGTCAGATCCTGGCCGATCTCGGCGCCGAGGTGGTCAAGGTCGAGCCGCCGGCCGGCGATCCCCTGCGCCAGGTGCCGCCGCTCGATGGCGACGGCCTCTCGGCCTTCTACAAGCTGATCAACGCCGGCAAGACCGTGGTCCGGCTCGACCTCAAGCAGGCGGCCGGCAAGGCGGCGTTCCTGGGCCTGGTGGACCGCGCCGACGCGCTGATCGAGTCGTTCCGCCCCGGGGCCCTGGCGCGCCTGGGCCTGGACGCCGAGGCGCTGCGGGCGCGCAATCCGCGCCTGGTGCACTGCGCGCTCTCCGGCTATGGCCAAAGCGGACCCGATGCGCTCAAGGCCGGGCACGACATCAACTACATGGCCATGGCCGGGGGCCTGGCGAGTTCGGGCACCGCCGCGCGCCCGATCGGCGCGCACCCGCCGACTGCGGATTTCGCCAGCGGCATGCAGGCGGCGCTGACCGTGCTCGCCGCCCTGCTGGGTCGGGCGCGGAGCGGGCAGGGCGCCACCATCGATACCTCGATCGCCGAGACCGTGCTCGCCTGGCAGTCCTTGGCGCTGACCGCGGCCGGGCGGGGTGGCGAGGCGGCGCGCGGAGAGGGACGGCTGAGCGGCGGCGCGGCCTGCTACCAGATCTACGAAACCGCAGATGGGCGTTTCGTGACGCTCGGTGCGCTCGAGGCCAAGTTCTGGGCCAACTTCTGCCGTGCGCTGGGGCGCGAGGACTGGATCGCGCGGCACGGCGAAGCCCTGCCCCAGACCGAGCTGATCGCGGCGGTTGCCGAGGCGATCGCCGCGCGGCCTTTGGCCGCGTGGCAGGCGCTGCTCGCCGGCGTGGATTGCTGCTACCAGGCGGTGCTGGAGCCCGCCGAGGTGCCCCAGGACCCGCAGGTCCGCGCCCGTGGCCTGCTGCGCGCCTATCCCGGGCCCGAGCCCCGGGTCGAGGTGGCGTTTCCGGCGCTGTTCGACGGCGCCCCGCCCGCGCCCCGCGCCCGGTTCGAGGAACGCACCGCCGAGGACCTGCTCGCCGCCTGGGACGGTGGTTATACCAAGGAGCGTTGATATTGAACCATAGAGACGGCTTCCCCCCTGCTTCCAGGTTGGGGTTTTCGGCCAGGCCCCCGTGGCGTGGCGATGCGGGGCATCGCAAGTCATGCGGGACGCCGCCCGCCCCCGGGGCCGAAAGCCTTGGTCCACAAGACTCGGGGAAGCCGCCGTCCCGGTCGCGTGGGCGAACCGGCAGCGGGCGACTGGGCGGGCGTCGGAACGCCTTGACCATGCCCCGCACTGGCCTCGGCGAAGCCTCCGGCGAAGCCAGGGTCGCCTGCGGCTCCCCTCCTGCCCGCCCCTTGGCCCGTCGCATCGCCCGCGCGATCTCTATGGGCCATTATCAGCGCGCCTCGGTATTCGGCATGATGCGGACCTGCGGCGTGGTCCTGGCGGCACTGTCGCTGATGTCCGCCACCGAGATCCTGGCGGCATCGGCCCAGGCAACGGCGGACTGCCCGGGTGATCACGGAATCGACCACGACATCGAGCTCAAGATCGATATCCCCAAACCGCGGCTGCACCACGATCTCAGCATCGCCGAGCTCGGCCGCAGGGCGCCGCATGGCCCGGGCAAGCGGGTGCTGGGCCTGGCCGATACCGCGCTCGAGTTCGGCTGGGCAGTGCGCTTCGAGTGGCAGCCGCGGGGCGCGGGCTATTGTTTCTGGGTGCGGCGCACGGAACTGGCGATCCGCCACCCCTCGCCGGACATTTACGTCGCCCGCGAGTATCGCCGCGGCAGTTGTCCCTACCGGGCGATCCTGGCCCACGAGCGACAGCACATGAACACGTCGCGGGCGCAGATCAACCGCTTCCTGCCCCGGCTGCGCTGGGTGCTGACCTCGCTGCGCATTCCAACCGGAGAGCGGCCGATTTTCGTGACCTCGGCCGAGGCCGCCAAGACCGAGGTTCGGGCGTTGATGAAGGAATTGGCCGAATCGTTGTTCCGGGAGATCGGCCAGGCGCTACGCGCGGCGCAGGCGAAACTCGATTCCCCGGCCAGCTACCGGCGCCTGCGCAAGGCCTGCAAGAACTGGTGACGGCGGGGCCCCGCCTCGCCGATCGGAGCTCGCGGATAACGCGTTAGCCATCGTCGATCCGACGCGCCAATGCGACGACTTTCTGTTCCAGCTCTGCCGGCGAGAACGGCTTGACGACGTCGCCGCTGACACCACTCTTTTTGGCGGCCATGACCGAGTCGATGGTGCCGCGGGCGGTGACCAAAAGGAACGGTATCTCGGGCATGGTCATGCGCACCTGCTTGAGCAGGTCGAGTCCGCTCATGCGCGGCATGTTCCAGTCGCAGATGATCAGGTTGATCAGGTCACCGCCGGCTTCCAAGAATGTTTGGGCCTCGCGGCCGTCCTTTGCGGTGAAGGCTTGGCCGACGCCCATGTCCTTGAGCACGGCCTGGATCAGCTTGAGGGTGCGCGGGTTGTCCTCGACGACGAGGATGTG
>SMUX01160144.1_pt1 | contig 28668 bp, 25 predicted proteins | sample 2456431 | NCBI WGS metagenome assembly SMUX01 (sample SAMN11095930, study PRJNA526329) | marine sediment metagenome | biome: Marine sediment; feature: Surficial sediment; material: Deep marine sediment; isolation source: Hadal surficial sediment | place: Pacific Ocean | collected 2014-11 | depth... | reverse complement strand
TTTTGAATAGTGGCGCGCTTTTCCGCCACCGTGCTCCCGGTTGCGCAGGCCCCAAGGAGGGCGACGAGAAAGAGCGGCATGATCGATTTAAGTTTCATGGTGATCCTCGAATATTTTGCGGCCTGGGCGGATGGGACCACCGTTGCCATCGATGGCAACGGCACCCATGGAAAGTTAATAAATCTTTTTGGCTCCCGCCGCCAGTTCATGGGGCCTGCTGCTCGATCCGCGCCGCCCAAAAAAGACCAAATATGCGCCTTTTCTGCCGAGCGATAGATTCCTAAGATACTGATATTACTAAATTCCAGGCCATTTCAGCGGGTTTACGGAATAGATAAAATTTTATTTAATAGAGTTCACCCCGCAGCCGCCGAAGGGATAGGATGTGCGCATCATGAGACGGTTTGGACCCATCCTTGGCATGTTGGCGGCCCTTAATCTCGCCGGCTGCGCCGGGGCCGCGTTGACGGCCGGCGGCATCGCCGGCAGCACCGGCGTCAATCACACGCTCAGCGGCATCGTCTACAAGACGTTCACCACGCCGATGAAGGATCTCAGGACCGCCACGCTCAAGGCCTTGAACCGGATGCAGATCAAGGTCACCGCGGACAAAAAGGCGAAGTTCGGATGGCGCATAAACGGGACGGCGTTCGAGCGGACCATCGAGATCGAATTGGAGCGGTTGACCCCCGCCGTCACACGCATGCGGGTCACCGTCGACAAGGGATCCATATTCAAGGACAGCGCCACCAGCACCGAAATCATATTGCAGACGGTCCAGCGCCTGGAAAACACTAACCGGCGCCTGGAAAGCACTAAAAAGCGCCTGGAAAACACTAAAAGGCCGCGCCACAGCCACACCAGCGGGAGAAGACCATGAAACGTTTATTGCTGTTATCCACCCTCGCCTTCACTCTTGCCATGGGGGCGCCGGCCTTCGCCCAGGACCCCCCGCCCCCCGACCCAGACGCCTTCGACGCGCTCTCGACCGGGGGCCAGAAAATCGTCAACTCGATTTTCGAATCTCACATCGAGACAGGCAACGTTACCCTGACGAAAAACGATATCGCCTTCATGAAGGCCGATACGGGGTGGGGGAACGTCTATAAGCAACTCTTAGCGAACGATCCGAGTCTCGTCACCCATAGGAACCTCGGCCAAGCCATCAGTTCGTACAATCATCAAAACAGTCCCGCGACCACCACGACCGTGGTGACCACCGGCACCGGACAGCAGATCGTCACCGGCAACAAGAAGGGCGTGGGCGGCAATGCGAGCAGCCAAGGCGGCGGCAGGAAGCTCGGGCATTCCAAGAACACCGTGATCACCACCGGGGCCGGCGGCACCGTGGGCGCGGGCCCGACGACGCATTCGTCTGCCGGCGGCACCAGTTTCGGCGGCGCCGGGGGAAGCAAGGGCCGCGGCCGCGGCGGCGCTTCGCACAAGGGAAAGTAGCGGCCTTAATAGGGCGTCCACCGCCCAATAGGAGCCCCTCACACCTTGAACCGGGTCCGGGTTTCCGGCGCGAACAACTCGTCGGGGGTGAGCGGGCGTTTGGCGATGCCCTGCTCGAAGCACCACCGAAGGTAAACCTCCAGCGTGTGGCGGTTCTCTTCCAGCCCATAGGGATAGTAATCCTTGCCCAGCTGCGCCTTCTTCTGCTCGGCGTACTCGACGATCCAGGGCACCATGAAACGCGAGGTCTGGCGATCGAATATGCGCGCGAGGCTCATCTCCCGCGCTCGGGTGAAGGCCTTCAAAAGATTCTGGGCGAGCCACCGGTTGGCCTCATAGACGTCGCGGCGGATGGCCATAATGTGCATGATGGGAAAGATGCCCGACGCCTCGAAATAGGCCGCTTCTTCGGCCGGCGCATCTTTGAACAACGGCTCGATCAGGCAGTCGGGGGCATCCATGCCGACCGGCGGCCGGGCGGCGAAGAAGGCGTCGAGTTCGCCGTCTTGCAGCATGTCCTTCAATGACTTGTCGGGCACCGGCGTCAGGTTGCAGCCTTCGGGCAGGCTGAGGGAAATCTGTTCGCGCCGGCCCGGTTCATTCAGTCCGGCCTGGAACCACTTCACTTCGGAGAGCGGAATGCCGAGATCGTCGGTGAGCCAGCCGCGGGTATAGATTGCCGCGGTCTGGGCCCATTCGGGAACGCCGATGCGCTTGCCGGCGAGATCGGCGCCGCTCTCTATGCCGCCGCCCCGGCGCACATAGACCGAGCTTTGGCGGAACATGCGCGCGGTGAAGATCGGCAGGCCGATGATGTCGGGGTCGTCTTCGGACATGATCGACGCGAACTTGCCGAACGACATTTCCGAGACATCCCATTCCCGGTAGTGAACGAAGCGATAGAAGGTCTCTTCGATGGGATAGATCTGGTAGTTGATGGAAGCCCCTTCGATGGGCACGCGGCCAAGGGCGATATCCCGGATATGGTCGTAATCGCTGGTGGCGATATTGATGTGAAGCGGCGGCATGGTCCCTCCCCTGGGCGTTCTTGTTTTCGTGGCGCCATCTTTCGGCTTTTTCCCTCACCCGGCAACCATGGAATCGAGGAACGGAATGACCGCCGCGTTGAAGGCCCCTGGGTTTTCGATGTTGGAGAGATGGGCGGCGCCGGGAAGTTCCACGAGCTTTGAGCCTTGGAGCCGCCCCTGCATGGCGCCGGCCAGCTCCGGCGTCGCCGCGGGATCGGCCTCGCCAACCACGAACAGGGTCGGGCAAGAGATGCCATTGATTTCGCCGAGATAATCGATCCCCTGAAGGGCGCGGGCGCAACCGATGAAGCCTTCCACCGAGGTGGCCCGGATCATCGCCCTGATCTTTGCCAATTCCGGAGGATCGGCGTTAAGGGTCGGCGCGGTGAACCAGCGCCCCATGGTTTCCTCCACCAAGCCCGCCATGCCTTGGGCGCGGGCGATCTCGATGCGCCCCTCCCAGGCCCGGCGGAAGTCGGGGGGCGCCGTCACCCGGCAATCGCAGGCGGCGAGGCTAATGATCCGGCCCGGGTGGTGGATGGCGAGGCCGATCCCGGTCGAGCCGCCCAGCGACAGGCCGACCATGTGCGAGCGGCCGATCCCCAGCGCGTCCCACAGGCCGATCAGGTCGGATTCGAGCATGGCGAAGTCGTAAGCGCCGGGTGCCGCGCCGCTCTTGCCGTGACCGCGGGTGTCGTAGCGCAGGATCCGGAAGCGGTCGGCCAGCAGCGCCGCCTGGGCATCCCACAGATGAAAATCCGTGGCCAGCGAATTGGAAAAGGTGACCCAGGGCGCGCCCTCGGGTCCCTCGACGCGGAAATGCAAGCTCACCCCGTTGACATTTACGTCTGGCATGGATCGCGCCTTCCTGTTGGGCATGCTTAGGGCCAACGCATCGGGGTCGCCGTGGCGGCATTTGCCCGCGGGCGCGAGCGGCGGGTGAACATATACCGCCAAACGGCCCTATAATGGGGCTAACATTTCAAACCGGGGCCTCCGCAAACAGGCTGGAAAAACAGGGGAAAACTTATGCTCATCATCAATAATGCCCTGGTCAGCGAATTGATCACCGTCGAGGACTGCGTCGAGGCGCTGGAGGCGGCCTTCAAGAAGCTGCCCACCGGCGAAGCCATCCACCGCCCCCGTATCGACATGTATTTTCCCTGCCAGCGCGATGACGGGTATTTTCGCTGGGGCACCATGGAGGGCGCCAACGACGGCTATTTCGCCATCCGCATGAAGTCCGATATCATGCATTGGCCCAAGGACGAGAACGGCAATTGGACCGAGGAGAAATACTGCATCGAACCGGGCACCTATTGCGGGGTGATCCTGCTGATCTCGACCGAGAACGCCGAGCCGCTGGCCTTCATCAACGACGGCGTGTTGCAGCACATGCGGGTCGGCGCCGGCGCCGGGCTCGGCGTCAAGTACCTGGCGCGCGAGAATTCCCACGTGGTCGGCATGCTGGGGTCGGGCGGCATGGCCCGGACCTTCCTGCAAACCTTCACGGGCGTGCGCGATATCCGCCAATGCAAGGTCTACAGCCCGACCCCGGCCCATCGCCAGGAATACGCCGACGAAATGTCCAAGCGCCTCAACATCGAGGTCGTCGCCGTGAGCTCGCCGGAGGAGGCGGTCAAGGGCTGCGATATCCTGTCGAGCTGCACCGATTCAATGAATCCGGTCTACGACGCCGAATGGATCGAGCCCGGCATGCACGTCACCAATCTCGGCCGGCGCGAGATGCCCGACGCCGCCGCGGACAAGTTCGACGTCGTCATCCGCCAGGGCACCGCCGGGTTGCAGATGAAGCAGACCGAGCGTTTCCAGGCCGAGCGCGGCCTGTCGCCCGCGGCCTATATCGGCGGCACCATTGAGGAGATGAAACGGATTCCTGAAAAGAACCCGGAACCCGGCTTCGGCGGCGACGATCCCCAATTCACCGACCGCGGCAAGGGCGGCGACAAGCCCGATTTCGCCGATCTCGCCACCGGCAAGGCCGCGGGCCGCACGTCGGACGACCAGGTGACCTTCTACCGCAATGTCGGCAACCAGGGCCTGCAATTTTCCGCCTGCGGCCAGGTGGTCTATCGCCGCGCCAAGGAACGGGGATTGGGCCACGAAATTCCCACCGACTGGTTCTTACAGGATATCCGCGACTAACCCGTCGCCGGCGCGACATCCGCGACTGAATTTTCCCACAACCCGGAGAAGCCCCATGTTCAAGAAAATAGACCATGTCGCCGTCCATTGCTCGGACCTGGACCGGTCGCTTAAGTTCTATCAAGACGCCTTCGAATTCGAATTCATCAACCGGATCGAGCGGCCCGGCAGGGGGCCCATCGCCTATGTCCAACTCGGCGGCACGGTGCTGGAATTGACGCAAAAAGCGGGCGAGCAATATAGCGGCTACCACATCGCCATTTGGGCCGACGACATGGACGCGGCGATCGCCCATTTGGCCGCCTTGGGGGTCAAGGTGATCACCGAGGCGCGGCCGACCAACGCCAGACTGCCCACCGAAGGCGACACCAGGCGCGCGGTCTACGCCGGCCCCGACGGCGAGATGATCGAGGTCCGCGGATAGGGCGTACTCCTGTTAAATAATATAAATTATGAAAAACGATAAAATCGTTCCATGGAACTTCTTCAGTTTTATCATGGCTGGGGCTCTTCTATTCATGCCGGTCATAGCCATTCGGGCTGGTGAACTCGGGGAGTTAAGCATTCCGCGAAATTTTGACATTTTATTCGCGGCCATGTTTTTCGTCATATGTTGCGTTGTGGCTATTTTCTACGGGCGACCAAGGCTATTTTTATCAATCTCTATCATCGGTTTAGTCCTTGTTCTGCTGTCAGATTCCAATATTGCGGTGGGTCTCATGGCGACCGGACAAGAAGGGCTTCGGAACGCGTTCGCCGTAGGGATTGTTCTCCTTTTCCTAGGGCTGTTTTTGCAATTCAATAGCGGGGTTTTGCTCCACATCATTTCGGATGAGGCGACAATTTACAATAATAAAAATTCTTTATTATCAACTCATCCCTATATTGCGCTGTTAATTATCACTATTACCATTCTTTTTATTGAAATTGTTTTGATTAGATATACCGCATCTCAGTTACGAATCTTCTCCTTCTACAAAAATATCCCCTTGATCGCCGCATTTCTCGGGTTGGGATTGGGGTGTTTCAGGAGCAAGGGAACCAAGGGTCACTTATTGCTATTTTTTCTCCTGTTAGCCCCGACACTCGCCCTTCTTGGCCAAATTGCACTGTTTTTCGACGACAAGTTGAGCGAGATGGCGGCGATCGCAAGTTCAGAGTTCATGCTTGGAGATTATCTGGTCATATCTGCAAGCGGCACCGCGCGAGTATTCGCCCATATCTACACGATGACATGCATCGTGCTGGTATTTTTACTGATCGGTACGCTCTTTAGCTACCTCGGACGGTTCCTAGGTGACGCCCTCGAGCAGGTCGCTCGGCTCCGCGGCTATACGGTCGACATTTGTGGAAGCCTCCTTGGGATCATTATATTCACGGCGTTGGGTTACGCCTGGGCGCCACCCGTCATTTGGATTGGGCTCGGCCTGCTGGGACTCGCTTTCATTGCCCCGCGCGAACGCTCGATGCTCGCACTGGCCCCGATCGGCCTATTTTGCATGTTTGCCGTATATCCCAGTATCGGCGAGACCATCTGGTCGCCATATCAGAAAATCATCGGGACGAAAGTTGATGATGGATTTAATTTACAGATATCGGATGTTTATTATCAAAAAGCGAGGTTGTTGAAGCCTTTTGATCAGCTGACCCAAGAGGAGATTCAGCGCTCGAGGCATTATTTAACTTTTTGGCAGCGTGAGAACCTCGATCGCGTCTTGATCGTTGGCGCAGGCAGTGGCAACGAGGCCGCCATGGCGCTCTTGACCAACGCCAAGAAGGTCGATGCCGTCGAGATCGACCCGGCCATCGTGTATTTTGGTCGGCGTTACCACCCCAACCAGCCGTACAGCGATCCGAGGACCAACGTGATCGTCAATGACGCGCGCAAGGCTTTCCGAGAGCTCGAAAGCCAGAGCTACGATATGGTGGTCTTCGGGGCACTCGATGCTCACACGCAACTTGGTTCTTCAAGCGTTCGGCTTGATAACTACGTTTTCACCGTCGAAAGCATTCGAGACGCGACCCGCCTCGTCAAGCCAGGCGGCTGGGTCGTCATCACAGCCGTCGCGCCTCAGCCGTGGCTACAGCAGCGCTTCGTCGGTCTCCTTGAAGTGGGCTGCGGTTTCAACGTGAAATTGACCCTGATCGGCAAAACAAAAATTCACGCCGCCTGCCAGGTCGGAGGTCCCCCCGTTGGCCGTGCCGAAGACAGAATGAAAGGCGGTGCTCTAAGCCGCGTGCTCCCTGTTGATGACTGGCCGTTCATCTATCTGCCCGAACGCAACATTCCGGCAGCTTACGCCCTTGCCATCTTTGTTTTGACAGCCGTATCGATCCTTTTCCTGAAGATCAACGGCCTCGACATTCGTGTGGCCAGTTTTTTTCGCGGTCACATGTTTTTCCTCGGTGCCGGGTTTCTCTTGATGGAGGTCTATGCCATCAATCGGCTCGCGCTGCTTTATGGCACCACATGGATCGTGTCCGCAGTAGCGATCGCGGCCGTATTGGCATTGATCATCTTGGCGAACGCGACCACGGCGGTTATCCAGCGTGACCTCCGCTGGATTGCCTATATCGGCCTCTTTGCAAGCCTCATACTGAGTTACTCGCTGGATATATCGGCGGTTTTGGATCAGGGGTTGCTGGTGACTACATTGGTCAGTTTGGCGATCGTGTCGCCGGTCTATTTTGCCGGCATCATCTTCGTAAAATCCTATTGCCTATCGAGCGTCGCCGGGGCCTCGATCGGCGCCAATATACTGGGCGCCGTTCTCGGCGGATGGTTTGAATATATGACCATGATGACGGGGATCAGATCGATGACGCTCTTTGCTTTGGCTTTTTACGGCGCGTCACTTCTTTGCCTTATGGTGCACCACAGTCGGCGCCTGTCATCTGCTTGAGCGATCAACGGCCAAGGGGGTCAAGGTGATCACCGAGGCGCGGCCGACCAACGCCAGACTGCCCACCGAAGGCGACACCCGGCGCGCGGTCTACGCCGGCCCCGACGGCGAGATGATCGAGGTCCGCGGATAGGCCGAAAACGTCTTATTCAACCAACTGGTTGAATAAGACGTTTTTTAACTAAGGCGCCGCGCCCCTTTGTGGCTTGTCGGTTGAGACGCTGATCAGGCGATGGAAACGGTTGCCCCGTCCTCGGCCGATCTCCGAATGGCCTCGAGCACGGCCACCGAGTGGGCGGCTTGTTCCGCCGTGACGGGAAACGCCGCCTTGCCTTCGATGGCATCGGCGAAACCTTCCAACTGGGCCCGCTCCGCCTCGAATTCAGGAAATGTTTTGGTTTCGCCTTCGCCTTCGGTATAGGCGACAGTCAGATCGCTCATGCCCCGCACCTCGGCCCAGCCCAGGGTGCCGAACACCTGAAGCCGCAGCAGACCCGCGGTCGTGCCGATCGCCGTCAACAGCCCCGTCGCCCCGTTCTCGAAGCGCAGCAGGGTGGCCGTGGTATCCTTGAGGGTCGCCAGGCCCGCACGGTCCCCCGCATGGGCATGGACCTCGGCCACCGGGCCGAACATCCTGATCATTTCATAGAGCATGTGGTCGGTGAGCGCGCCGGGGGGCGACTGCCGGTTGTCGGCTTTCCACCCGCCGGGGGCCACCTTCCCAAATCGGTCGACACAGAAATTGCCTTCCGCGTGCAAGGGCGTCCCGAGCGCGCCCGAGGCCACCAGACGGCGTAGTTCCCCATTGGCGGGATGGAAACAGCGGTTGTAGCCGAGGGCCAGAATGACGCCCGCGCGCTCGGCTTCGGCCCGCAATTCTTCGGCGTCGGCCCGGGACAAGGCGAGGGGCTTGATCACCATCACCGGCTTGCCCGCCCGAATGACGGCAAGGCCGTGGGCCGCATGGACGCCGGCGGCGGAGGCGACCACCACCGTGTCTATGGCATCGTCGGCGAGCACCGCATCAAGATCCGTGCCGAGGTCTAACCCCTGCTCGGCCGCGAAATCCTGGACCTTCTCCGGCGTACGCACGACCGCCGCCGAAAACCTCATGCGGCCGCTCTTCCCCTGGACCGATGAAACGAGCCTACGGCCCCAGCCGCCAAGGCCGATGATTGCTGCGTTGATCACGGTGTCCTCCCCTGTCCCCTAGATCTTCGTTGTGCGCGACGCGCTTCCACTGCGATCAGTTTATCGCCGCCGCCGACCGAACAACAGGCTCCCTTGAGACCGTCCCCGGCGGCCCGCGTGGCACAAATTTCCATGGGACTCGACTCGCCGGCGTTAACTATAACTAAAGGTGTAGAAAAACACTTCCTACCTTGGTAAATAAATGATAAAGTTTCTGCAAATGATTGATAGATTTAGCTTTGTTCAATACCTTAGGGGGGCTTCCGTGCGGTTCGTGGGGACGGCGCTTCTGTTAACCCTATTCCTGCTCCCCATGTCCGTGGGCCCGGTTCGCGCCGGGTTCGACGAGGGCGTGGCCGCCTATGAACGCGAGGATTACACCGCCGCGTTGCGCGAATTTATGCCCATGGCGCGGCATGGCGACGGCACCGCCCAGAGTTATGTGGGGGTGATCTACCAATACGGACTCGGCACCACGGCGGACCTCGAAAAAGCCGTTTACTGGTATGCCCAAGCGGCGAACAACGGCGATACCATGGCCCAACGGATCCTCGGTGATTTGCACGCCGAGGGCGCATGGGGCAAGCGCGATTACGCCGCCGCCGCGCAATGGTACGAACTCGCCGCCGAATCCGGTGACATCGATGCCCAGCGCAAATTGGGGAGCATGTATCTTCAAGGGCGCGGCGTTCCCCGTGATCATAATCTGGCGGCGAAATGGCTTCATCGGGCCGCGCGGCAGGACGATCTTCAGGCGCGGGATCTGCTGCGCAACACCTATGTCGATCGCTCCACGGAAAAGACCCGCCGAGGCGCGGCCAATGGCCGGCTCGATTCCGCCTTGCGGGCGCCGTCGAACTGCGCCGTGGGCTTCCCAAATTCGTCCTATGACATCAACGTCAAGATCGAATTCCCCACACCCCGTATCAACCACAACCTCAGCATTGCCGAACTCGGCAAACTTTCAGGCCTGGGCCACAACGTCCGCGCCCTGGGGCTGATGAAGCCGGATTTAGTCATCGAAACCCGGCCCAGGGCTCAAGGGATGCCGGTCGGCGATAAATTCTGTTTTTGGGTCACCAGCTTCGACGTCAATTTGCGGTACCGCCGGGTCGACGTTTACGTGGCCAAGGAATACCCCGTGGGGAGCTGTCCCTACAGGGTCATTTTGGCGCACGAACGGAAGCATGTCCGGGTTTCCAGAAAAAACCTGGAAGAATATGCGCCACGGGTCCGCCGCGCCCTGACTTCCCTTCTCATTCCCACCGGGCAGGACCCCGCCATGGTGGTCTCCGCCCAGCAGGCGCGGAAAGAAGTCAAGGCGATCTCCGCCGAACTGCTCCAGCCGGTCTATAAAGACATGGTGAATTCCTTGGTCCAGGCCCAGAGGTCCTTGGATACGCCCAGGGCTTATGCCCACGTCAGGCGCAAGTGTAAAAACTGGTAGCCCAGCTCGGAAAAGATTATCGTCACTCCCGCGCCTATGCGCCGTGGTCTTGAGGAAAAGCTGAGGCCGCGAACAGGTGTCCTGCGCTGTAGGGATTTGGGAGAGCGCGAGATGGCAAGGATCGATGCCGACGCACATGTGATCGAGACCGCCCGAACCTGGGACTTCATGGAAGAAGACGAGCAAGAATTCCGGCCCCAGATCTTCATCCGCGATGAGAATGACAGGGCGCCCTTCCGGTCCAACCAACGCAACGTTTACTGGAAGATCGGCGATCACTTCCAGACCAAGACCAACGTCAGCCGCGAACTTCGCGAGGACGTGCGGGACATGGTGGATATCGAGGCCCGGCTGGCCCACATGGACGATACCGATGTCGATATCCAGGTCCTGTTCCCAACCTTGTTCCTGCGCCCGGTCACCATGGAGCATGACCGCGAAATGGCCCTGGCGCGCAGTTACAATCGCTGGCTGGGCGATATCTGGAGCCGGTCCGGCGGCCGCCTGCGATGGGTGGCGGTGCCGCCGCTCTATTCCCTGGTGGACCCAGGTTTGGTGCGCGCGGAGCTCGAATTGGCCAAGGCCAACGGTGCCTGCGGCGTATTCATGCGCGGCTTCGAATGCGAGCGTTTCACCAACGACCGCTATTTCTTCCCGCTGTTCGAGATCGCCCAGGAGCTCGACCTGCCGGTCTGCTACCACGCCGGCAATGCTTCCTTCGCCAATCACGATTCGTTCAACCGGGATCTCGGCATGATGATCTTCAAGTTCCCGGTGATGGGCGCCTTCCTGTATCTGCTGGGCGACGAGATCCCCAAACGGTTCCCCGGCCTGCGTTGGGCCTTCGTCGAAGCCAGCGCGCAATGGGTGCCCTATATGCTGAACGAAGCGCGGATGCGGCTCGCCGCCAAAGGCATCCAAACCACCGACGCCACGCTGTCCGACAACAACTTCTATATCACCACCCAGAAGTCCGACCATTTGCATTGGTTGCTCGACGAGATCGGCGACGACAACCTGATGGTGGGCACCGATTACGGACATAACGACATGACCGTGGAGATCGAGGTGATCAAGCGGCTCGGTGAAGACGGCGGCATTCCCGCCTCGTCGGTCGAAAAAATACTGGAAACCAACCCCTCTAAGCTCTACGGCATCGCCTAAGCCGTGATCCGAAGCGCGCATGGGGGGAGGACGCCATGAACACCGTTGAATGCCGGTCTCCCCTGGGGCTGGGAATCCTCGGCCTCGGCGGCGCCGCCGTGAATATGCTGGCGAGCTTCCAGCGCAGCCCGTACTTCCGGCTGGTGGCGGCGGCCGACAGCGACGAGGCCATCCTGGGCCGCTTCAAGGGCGATGTCCCCGGGGTGGAAACTTATCCTGACGTCGAACGGCTGTGCGCCGACGGCGCCGTCGATCTGGTGTACATCGGGACGCCCAATCATTTGCACTTCGCCCATGCCCGGGCCGCCCTGGAGGGGGGCAAGCACGTGCTCATGGAAAAGCCCATGGCGGTGACCCTGGAGGACGCCGAAGAGATGATCCAAATCGCCGAGCGCAACGGCGTGCTGCTCGGGGTCAACGTCAAGCACAGCTTCGAGCCGCGCATCCAAGGAATCCGCGACCTTGCGCGTAGCGGAGAACTGGGGCGGCTGCGCATGATCCATAGCTGGCGGTTCGTCGACTGGCTCTACCGGCCCCGCACGGCGGAAGAAATGACCCCGGGATGGGGCCAGGGTATCCTCTGGCGCCAGGGGCCGCACCAATTCGACATCATCCGCACCATCGGCGGCGGGCTGATGCGGAGCGTTCGGGGCATGACCGGGGCATGGGACCCCGCCCGAAATGTGACCGGCGCCTACAATGTCTATTTCGAATTCGAGGACGGGGTCACCGGCACCGCGGTGTGCTCCGGCCACGATCACTTCGATTCCCGGGCCCTGGTCCATGGGTTCGACGGCGCCGCCCCCCTCGATGACGCCAAGCGCCACGCCCGGGCGCGGCGCGAACTCGGCCGCCACATCGATGATCCCGGCTGGGAGGACGCGGCGGCGGCGGCGGAGCGCTACGGCGGCGGCCGGCGGGCCACCCAGGCCTCAAAATCGCCCGGCCAGGGCGGCGGCTGGATCCTCGGGGGACCGCTGGTGGTGAGCTTCGACAAGGGCGACGTCAGGCTCTCGCCCGCAGGGCTGATCGTCGATGGCGACGAGGAAAGCCGCGAGATCACCTTCACCGATGCCGGCGACGGGCGGGATGAGCGTCTCAGGACCTTCTATGAAGCCATCGCCCTGGGCCGGGCGCTGCCGGCCGATGGCCGCTGGGGCAAGGCGACCCAGGAGGTGCTGGTCGCCGTCGAGCGTTCGGCGCAAACCCGGACGGAAGTCATGCTCTCCCACCAGACCCCCTACCCCGATGTGGGCCGCCTGGTGACCTCATAGACTAGGTTGGGTCGGCGGCGGGGCGCTTGCCGGGATCAGAGCCAACACCGGTCACCAATCCCTGCATTTGGCCACTTCCGCCTGGTGCCAAATGCGGACAGAACGCAAACCTCGGCTACAAGCTGAAAGTGGGCACCAAGGCCAATTCAGCAATTAGGTGCAATAGACTCAGGCGTCGTGAATACAAACTCGGCAGCGCGCTCCAGCGACGAACTTTATGATTCGCCCGCTGGCGTCGGCGAGAGGCAATAGGATGGACCGGAAAAGCGCCCTCCGGCCGTTTCTGTCCTGGGTTTCGCCTTCATCCAGAATAGGGACTTGAGACCCATACGCTATGTCTAAATCGCGCACCGCAGCCGCCAGGAGTGATCCGGCGGGCAAACCGTCAATCTTGGTTGTTTCGCGGCTAACCCCCGAACAGCGGCCGATGGTCGGACCCATGCGGCGCAATTCCCATCCGCCATGGTCGGCTCTTTCGACGAAACAGCAGTCGGTCAACAACTCTTCCGAGAGGGAGGCCAAAAACAGATCAGCCCTGGCGCAGCGCTCGCCGCCCGCGCGCGCGCCCTGCCAGAGGCCCGCGAGGTGCATGGTCAGCCGACGGTCAGCTGCAAAGATCTTAATAGATCTCTCTATATATATGTTCTGTTCCATGACCTTACCCTCCGGGATCGGTCCCCCAAAGATCAGGCATGCCCGATCCAAGTCTTGGCCACTCAAAACTACTGAGCCGGATTAAATACTTATCGAAAAAGCATTAATAATCAATTTACCGCTCCCCCCTACCATCTAACTCCAAAGAATTCGGGCCAACCGGGAGGGCGCCGTCGCATAACCCAATGCGAATGAGTTTTGGAATTCTGGGGACACAAGATGCCTACTTTCGTTCGAAGGCATAGGTCAGCGACGGCGAATAAGGACTATATTTTCTGCGTCCTTATCGCGCTAATCGTCGCTCTTGGATATTTCCTATTCCGAGAGCAGGTCTTTGAGATTCTGCTCCATATTTCTGGTGTTCCGCTAATGGCTGCAACACTAGACTGGGAGCATCAACTTTTGGTGGTTGTGGTGGTGAGCGCCGTAGCAGCGGTCTTCGGCGCCGGCTACTCCGGGACGTCTCGCTGGGTGCCCTTGCTAGGGCTCATATTAGTGAGTAGCAGTGCAATTGCCGCAAGCCAATATCTTCAGGTCGTACAAAGAGTTTCTATCGACATTATTCCCGCGGTCATTCTACCCGCTTCAATCTTAATTTTTGCGCTTCTCAGAGAGAGCCTGCGCAATGACCGGGTCATGTTTATCAAGGAAATGGCCCTGCTCCACAAGGACACCTTGCTCAAGACGGTTTTCGAAAACACCTTTGATTCAATCTTCGTCGTCAGCGATGAGCTAAAAATCATCTACGCCAACGATTCCGCACTGGGACTTTTGGGGTACAAAAAAGAGGACATCATTGGTTTGCCGGTGGACGACCTCTGCCCCAATTTCGAGCCGAACGACGCCGAGCATAAGATTTCCTACTACCTGAGCATAGCAAAGTGGGAGAAATCGCAGATCGGGCCTCACCCGACGGCGACTCGGCGCGCTAGCGGTACGATCTCACCAATTGAGTTGACCGTTGGCTCGGTGCTCCTCAAAAGGTCCGATAGTCCCTTCGAAAAGCGCAAGCGAGATAGATTCCTGTATGTCTGCAATTTCTGGGACTCCTCGCTTCGCAATAAGTTGGAGACCATGCGCGGCGATGGCTACGACGATCAGATTATGACGGACCGCTCCATGGGAGAGTTCGTGGCCAATATGAGCCATGAGCTGCGTACGCCGTTGAATGCCATCATAGGGTTCTCCGAGTTGCTTGAGAGCCCCGCGTTCGGCGAACTCTCGGAAAAGCAGCAGGAATATGTTGGCGACATCCACAGTTCCGCCATCCATCTTTTGAATATCATCAACGACATCCTAGATATCTCAAAGGTGGAGTCCGGCAAGAGCCAGTTGCACGAAGAAGAGGTCAGTGTCGCGGAGCTGATCAAGTCATGCATCAAAATGATCGAAAATAAAGCGGAACAGTCGAAAATTAAAGTGTCCGTCCTGCCCATTCCGGAATCGTACCGTTTGCACGTGGACAAAAGGAAACTCAAACAGGTGCTGATCAATCTTCTTTCCAACGCCGTGAAATTCACTCGGCCGGGCGGCTCATTGGAAGTGGAAGCCGTGCTAGAAACCGATGGCAGCTTCACCCTGGCGGTGACTGATACGGGAATCGGGATACGCTCCAGGGACATTGCCATCGCGCTTGCGCCCTTCGGTCAGGTGGCGGGCGGTCTCAATCGAAAGTACGAAGGCACCGGCCTGGGCCTGCCGCTCGCGAATTCCCTGGTCGAGGCCCATGGCGGAAAACTGACCATCAAGAGCCGCCACCATATCGGCACGACGGTCACGGTATCCCTGCCGCCCGAACGCGTCTGCAAACCGCGCAGTGATGCCCGGGCGCAGGTGGCCGACAACTCCGCTGAATTGGGCGAGAAAAGCGATACGAGCGCTGTGCCTTCCTCGAATTTAGTCCGATCGCAAATTTAGCCCAAAAAATCCAAGCCTATTGTCGCTGTTAACCGGATGTCCGCCCTGGGTCGAAAACCGACGACCCGGACCGATTGACGGGTGGTCCGGTGCCGGACCATAAGCGGACATCGCCACGCGCGATCGCCGGTTAATCAGTCCATGAGCTAATCCTTTTCGTCTCCGTAGTCCCACCAGACCCCGTACCCCGATGTGGCCCGCCTCGTGGACTAGGCCATTTACTCATAAACCAGGGTTGGGTCGCTGGCGGAGCACCGATGCCGGCTTCTACGCCAAAACCGGATGCTGCTTTTACCAGTCTAACCGCAGACTATAATCTAGAGTCCGTAGAACGCCTGGGGGTTGCTCACCAGGATCTTATGGGCTTGATCGTTGCTGATCCTTTCTTCGTTCACCCAATTGCGCACCCCGTCCAACGCGCTCGGGTTGGCGGAGATATCGGTATGGCTGTAGTCGGTCCCTATCATCAGGCTGTCTTCAGTCCCGAACTTTAGAACCGACTCGATGTCGTCAATAAGGTCAATAGTGACGAATACGCGGTTCTCGCGGAACAATTCCGGCGCCAGTTCGAATAGGTGAGGCAATCGACTATTCTGACCTCGCTGTGCGGCCCGTTGTCGCGCTCCCAATTGCGAGATCATGTAGGGAATCCAGGACGCTCCAGCCTCAATGAACCCGAACCGAAGATTAGGGAACTGCTCTGGAATCTTGGAACTCACCAGCTCACTAAAGGCGGACATGATTGGGAACCCCCTGTCCCATTCGTGGCCGGGCAGCGGATGACCGGTGTGGATACACAGCGGCAGGTCAAGTGCACTGGCTTCCTCATAGACTGGAAAGAAGTGCGGGTCCGTGACCGGCCTATCCAGGTCGAACCCCCGTTTGAAGATGCCGCAGGCCCCGTGCTCCTTGGCCCAGCGCAACTCCTCTACGGCCGCGTCAGGCCGCAAGAACGGCAGAACAGCTGCCCACTGCAACCGTCCGTTCGTCGGCGCACATTTTTCGGCCAGCCAGCGGTTGTAGGTGGTGGTCAGCGCCCATTCCGCTTCGGCATTGTTCGTGCTGTAGCGAATGAAGAAGGTCGGGAAAATGACCTGCACGTCTACGCCCATCTCGTCCATTTGTGCCAAGCGGCCCGGCACGTCCTCCAGTTCTCTCCGTACCCTGAGAGGATGATTCACTTCATCGCGGACGGCCCGGTTCTGCATCCTGCTTTCAACCACCCACTTGCGGCGGGTTATCCCGCCAAAGCCGGCACGTTTGGACACTTCAGGCGGCAAATTGATCGTCACGGGCATATACTTTTCGTAGGGCGTACCCTCCAATTTTGCCCAGGTGCTTTCCGACTCGTCGACGTGGGTGTCGGCGTCAATCACAGACATGGCAAAACCTCCTACGCTTTGAACTACGCGTGCCCGGCCGACCTAGCGCCGCCGCCCGCCGACAATCGCCGAAATGGCAGTCGAGGATCCGCAGAGGGTCACCATTGACCTCGTACCTGATGGTGCCACACAGGCCGCCGCCGGTGAATATTGTCATCTCCGATCCCCCTGTTGACGGGTCTTCGCCTGTCGCACTGAGAATTGGCGCTATTCTAAATCGCGCGCCCTTGCCGCGCCAGCACCGAGCCTATGGCAATGACCTAATCCTTTTCGTCTGCGTAGGCCCACCGGTAATCGCGGTCCCGGTAGGCCTCGGGCACCATGAGACTCTTTCTGCCGCGCTTGGCGAGCTCGGCCTCGAAAGTCTCGCGGATCCAGGGATCCTCGTCGGGGTACTCGATCTGCCGGTCGGCCCGGTCGGCCAGGGTCTCGCCCTTGCCGCGGAATTGTGGCAAGGGGCCGAGGGCGAGGTAGCGGGCGGCGCCCGATCCCGTGTTGAAATGCTGGTGGTACCAATCCTCGGGCGGCACGAAAACCGTGGCCTCCTGCCAGGGGCAGACGATCTTCTCGCCGCCCTCCTTCCACAGCACCGAATAGCCTTCCCCCGCCGGGATGACGATGACACGGCCGGGCCCATGGCGGTGGCCTTTCTTGTAAAGCCCGGGAGAGAACACCGACATATGGGCGCCCATCTCGGCATCGGGGAAACGCATGAAGATCGCGTAGCCCCCGGCCCCGCGGTCGGCGAAAGCATTGAGCCGGTCCCAGTGAGAGAGGTCGGGAAAGAAGTTCCCCACCCAGTAGACGCCGATCCCGGGCGGGCCCTCACGATCGTCCTTGATTTCCTCGGGCTCGGCGAAGATCTCGTCGTCCTCGCTCAGCTTCTGGTGCCCCTGATAGGGGTTGTCGAAGAAAAAATCGGGGTCGGGCACCACCGACATGGCCACCGGCAGATAATTGTAATGCAGCAGCCGCGCCGGCTTTTCGCCGCTGGCGTTATAAATTTGGTGGTGGAGATGGCGGGGAAGATGGAACAGGCTTTTGGCGTCCCACTCGAAGGTTTTTCGCGGCCCCCCCTCCTCGCTCCACACGGTGGTCAACCCTTGGCCTTCCAACACGTAGACCAGTTCGCCCACCGCCAGCTTCATGGCCGCCATCTCCTTGCCGGGCGGTATTTCCATGACCCGGGCCTCGGAGACGCCCTCCATGCCCTTGAGGTGTAAAAACGCCGCATGGGCCTGGCGGTCTTCCCACCACGCCAGTTCGACGCTCCTGAGATCCGCCACGTGATGGCCTTGGTAGATCGGCACGCCGATGGAGCGCATCCACTGGTCGTAGACCCTCTTGCGTCCGGGCCGTGTCGTGATTTTGACGTTGGCTTTCTTCATGATTCCCTCTCCGGATCGTGCTCTAGAAGAGCGCCCCTTGGACCCAGGTCCAGAGGATCGGCTCGGGCCAAATGATGTGCATCAGGTCGTCGAAAACGAAAACAACGGCGCCGGCGATAATGCCGCCGGTGAGGAACCCCCAGGCCCAGGGGCGTTTGCCGACCATGAGCGCGGCCGGTGAGAGTGCCGCCAAGGTTATCGCCGCGTAGTCGAGACCGATGATCGTCGCCAAGACCAGGAACATGCAGAGTAGACCGAAGAGGATGGCCGCGGATCTTCCCCTTCCTTCGACCCCGGCGCTGAGCATGCCCAGATCCATCACGTCTCCGTTGCCGTCTTCCCAGCCGTTCTTGACGATCTGCGCCACCGCCAGGATAATCACCGCGGTCCCCAGCAGCAACGGGAAGGATGCGGCCTTGGGCCTGAAGCCCAGGCCTTCCCACACGAAATACCCCGCGACCAGGACGAAAAATATCGGAAACAGGTTCTGCCAGGTCCAGCGCCAGCGCCGATCTGCTTGCATGTCCGTCGCGGCCGGCTCCGGTGCGGAGCCCGCGTTCTGTTCACTCAAGGCCGGCTCGGGGGAGGCCGAGATCCTGGCGAAGAAGACGGCGATGACGACTGCCAGCACCACCAGGGCGACGGTCAAGGGACGGGAGAGGATCCCCATGGTGCCGTAGAGGGAATGCGCCGACAGCAAGTTCTCCTCGATGATGCCACCGAGAATGAAGCCCAGGATCAAAGGCGGCCTTGGCCATTTGAACTGCTTCATCGCCAGGCCCAGGATGGCAAACCCCAAGACGATGGGGATCGCCGACCAGTGGCGGGTATCTTGAAATGCGGCAAGGAATGTCAGGGGTATGATGACGGCGCCCAGCAGCGGGTACGGGACCCGGGTGAGCTTGGCCAATTGGCCCGACCACAGCATTCCCACCATGGCCAGCAGGGCATTGCCCAGCACCAGGGAGACCACGATCAGGGTCACGATGTCGCCGTGCTGGGATAGAATCTGCGGACCGGGCGACACCCCATAGGCGATCATCGCCACCAGGACGAAGACCCAGCTTTGGCCACCCGGCACGCCAAGGGCCAAGGTCGGAATGGCCTGGCCGCCCTCCTTGGCGCTCTGAACCGATTCCGAGAAGATCAGGCCCTCGTAGGACCCCTTGCCGAAAAGCGTGCGGTCCTTACTCAAAGAGACGCCGATGCCATAGGACAACCAGGAGACCACCCGCGATCCCACCCCGGGGATGGCGCCCAGGAATACCCCTAGCAATGAGTGGCGCACGATCAGCCGCCAGTACTTCAGCGCATCTCGGGCGCCCCGAAAAACCTCCCTTGTGCTGAGATTTGCCGACCCCGTGGAAATCGCCTTGCGCGTCATCATCAGGTCGAACATCTCCGGCAGGGCAAACAGGCCGATGGCGGTGGCGATCAGCGGAAGGCCTTCGCGTAAATGCAGGAAGTCGAAAGTGTATCGCGCCTCTCCGGTGAAGACGCTGAGGCCGATGGTGGAGAGCAACAACCCGAATGCCCCCGACATGATGCCCTTGATCATGGCGCCCCGGCTGAGCGCCCCGACGATGGCCACGCCGAACAAACCGACGGCGCCGATCTCGGCGAAGCTGAACTGAAGGATGAACGGCTTGATGACCGGGATCACCAGCAGCAGGGCGATGGCGCCGATCAGCCCGCCCATGGCGGAAACCATGTAGATGAAGCCGAGCACGTGGGCCGCTTGTCCCTTGGCCGCCAAGGGTCGCGCCTCGAGGAAGGTCACCTGGCCGCCGCCGGGATGGCCGAGCACCACGATGGGCAGGACATCGAGCATTTCTTCGACGCCGGTGATGGTGGCCAGCATGACGATGCCGATCACCGGGTCTCGTATGGTGAAGACGATGAACGGGACCGCCAGCGCCATGAGAAGGCTCGCGGAAATGCCGGGCATGATCCCCGCCACGGCGGCCATGGCCACGGCGGTGAGGAACGCGAACCAGTACTGTTCGGTCGCCAGCCAACTCAGCCCGGCAAGGATTCCATCCATTTAAAGAACGTATCTCCGCTAGAGTGTTATCCGGTTAAATAGAACCATTTGACCGGGATGATTTTTCCCCATCGAATTGATTCCATTTAACCGGATAGCACTCTGGGGCGGCGGATGACCCGCCGCCCTTTAAAGAGTAAATCAGGCCGCCGCCCTATTTGCACTTGACCGTTTTGGCCTCGTACTTGCCCTTGCGCATGGCGCCCTTGACCTTGCAGGACATGCCGACCTTGAGCGTCTTGCGTTTGGCCGCCTTGCCGTCGATGGTGACCTCGGTGCGCGAACCGCTGATCTTGATCCCAAAGCCACCGACACTGATCAATCGGCCGCCCCTTCGGATGCTTTTGATCTTGCCGGCGATCTTGGTGGGGATGGTGGGCATTTTGATGCCCTTGAAATAGCGGTCGTAGACCTGCTGGCGGATCTTCTTGTAATTGGACACCTGCTTCTTGAAGGCCGCGGTGTAGCTGATCATCATCTTCTGCAGTTTTTCACCCGGGATGACGGAGACGGGCTGGCGCTGGATCCGTACAAGCCCCTTGGCGAACTCGGGGTCTTTCAGGGCTTTGAGGTAGGCAACACGCAGCACTTTGGTAATATCGGCGGGCATATTCGGGGGGCCGGCGATGCCCTTGCCGTGCAGCACCTCGGGGATGACGATCCCTTCCCACAAGGCTCTCTGCTCGGCATTCAGCCAGGTCACGGCATTGGGAATCGGCATCTTGATCTCGGCATTGGGAATCGACGGTGCATCTGGATTGCCGATGTCGGCGATGGGCTTCAAAAAGCCGTTCTTGAACCAGCCCGGGCGGAGCGTGGGCAGCGAATACCATTGAGAGCCGGCGATCCAGCCGTTCACGTCACCGCGTTCCAGCATCAACAAGGCGTCGGAGGTGCCGCTCCTGGCAACGGTGACGATCTTGAGGGGCACATCGAACCACATCGCCAGCATGCCGACGGCGAGAAGCTTCCCGGTCAGGTCCTCGGGCCGCCCGATGGGTTCGGCCAGGGTGATCTGGACCTTGCCACCGCGCGCCTCGGGGATGGAGTTGTAGGGCACCGTGCCGCGCACCAGCAGGACCACGTCGCGCTTGGCGTGGGTGCCGATCTGGGTAAACTTCTCGGTGTCGAAAATCGCCGACGGGTCAATCATTTTGCGACCGACGGAGGCGCTGGACACGAAGGACAGGGTCAAGCCGTCGGGTTTGGACTGCCAGACGTAATTCCGGCCCGCGGGATTGGGAATCAGGTTGTTGACCTGGAGGTTCGGGTTGCCGGGGATAAACTTTCCCCAGCGCTGGGCGAAGTAGCGGGCCTGAATGTCGGTCCCGCCACCGGGCTTGAAGTCCACCACCAAGCGGATGGTCTTGCCCTTGAAATACTTCGCCGCATCGATTTCCGCGGCCTGGGCAGGACCACCGGCAAAGCCGGCGAGGACCAGAGACAAGGCCGCCATTGAAAGGAAAACGGGCCGCGAACTCACTCCAATTGCGAATGCGATCTGTCTCAACATGACGATATCCCTTTCTGATGCCGAGAGGGTCGGCCGAGAAACCTAATTGGCCGCCCTATCCAATTCCTTGAGGATGGGGCTGTATTTGGTGGTGTTGCCGCTACGGGCCCCCTTGGCCATATTCCCGGCCCGGCCACGCAATTTTGCTTTTTCGATGGGCAGGTCGATCCGATTTACGGACAGATCACGGAAGACATTCATCGGGTCCTCGCCCGCTTCGACGGCTTGGGCGGCCTCCTCGAGCATCTTCCGATAGAGCACGACGCCCTTGTCCGAGCGCCCGAGATGCTCATGGGTCCGGTCGGTGATGGCCCCCTGGCTGATCCAGGCGACGATATCCTGCCCGCTGTTGTTGTCGAGCACGTCCCATTGCGGCAGGCCGGACGGGTCGAGCTGCGGCACCGGCGCGGTATAGTACGGGATCTCGTCGAGAGCCTGCGGTTTAATAGGCACGCCCGAAACCTCGGTATAGCAGCGGTACCACCAATACGCCGTGGTCTCATCGTCCATGGGAACGCGGATCTGGAAGGCCGGGGCGCCGGCGCTGCCGCTCTTGAGGATGTTGGGAAACACCACGGGATGGCCGATTGTCCAGTCCTCTTCTTGCTCTGTTCCGCCCTCAAGGACGCGCCGCTTGACGATGCCGTGCTCAAAGACGTCGAAGCCGACCTTCTGGTGAGACTGGCGGTCCCGCTTCTTCTCGGGCGTGCCCAGTTTGTCCATGACGTAGTTGCGCATATTTTGATGCAGCCATTCGACGTGTACCGGGTCGAGCGAGTTCTCCATGATCTGCACCCAGTTGCAGGGCACCACCGCGAAGCAAACCTCGCGCATGACGCCGTCCATCACGAACAGGTCCCAGGGCGGCAGCACCGGCACCGGGTCGGGCCCCAGGTAGCCGAAGAACATGCCGCCGAGTTCGGCAACCTTATAGGCCGGCGTGACGATCTTGTCCTTGAAGCGGCCCTCGGGGTTTTCCGTATCCTCGTAGGGCTGTTCGATGCATTGACCGTTCTCGTCGAAAAGCCAGCCATGATAGGCACAGCGCAAGCCGCACTCGGTGGGGATGCCGTAGACCAGGGACATATTGCGGTGGGGACAGCGCGCTGTGATCAACCCGACGGTGCCCGAGAGGTCGCGGTAAAGCACCAGTTCCTCGCCGAGAATTTTGACCGGCAGCGTATCGCGGTCCTTCATCTGTGAAATCGCGGCGATGGGGTGCCAATAGCGTCGCAGCATCTCACCCATGGGCGTGCCGGCCCCGACTTGGGTCAGGCGCTGGTTCTGTTCCACTGTAAGCATGGCATCCTTCCCTACCGGCCGCTGTTTGCACCTGTTGAATTCCGCAACATGATCTTAAACCTCTCGCTCGGGCCCGGTGCACCGGCACGGATTTTCTCTCCACGGCATTAATGCTACGCCCAGTTTCCAACCCATGCCATCAAATTTGGCGGTGGGCCCTGCCCAAGCGGCCGGGATCGTGCCGAAAACCCGGCCAAAATAAAGGGCCCGACGGATCGACCATCGGGCCCTCTGACAGATTGGTCGGAGCGGCGGGATTTGAACCCACGACCCCTTCACCCCCAGTGAAGTGCGCTACCAGGCTGCGCTACGCTCCGTCATGTGACCGTCCTTACTAGAGCACTATCCGGCCAAATGGAAACCATTTGATGGGTGTAAATCGGTTTTCAGGGCAGCCGCGGCGTGAAGGGCGAGGACTCAGCCCGCCAACAGCTTCTTGAGTTCGGTCAGTTCGTCGATGATGGCGCGGATTTCCCGGCGCTGGGCATCGTTCAGCGAACCCGCGCCGCCGCCATCGGCGGCAGCGTCTGTCTCGGCCCGGCGGGCGTTCCCCTCCCGCAGCAATTTCTGGACACCCTTGATGGTGTAGCCTTCCTGATAGAGAAGGGTCCGGATATTGTGCAGCAGAACGACATCTTCCGGACGGTAGTAACGGCGCCCACCACCGCGTTTCAGCGGTTTGACCTGGGCAAACTTGGATTCCCAGAATCTCAGGACATGTTGGGGAATTTCCAGTTCTTCGGCGACTTCGCTGATCGTCCGGAAGGCCTCGGCGGACTTGCCGGTCCGCCGCCCCGCGACCGAGTTCGGAGCCGATTGAGCCAGTTGCGCCATTTAGAAGTGCCCCCCGTCTCCGCCACGCCCGGGGCCGGGAAAAAAAGGACTGGCCGTGGGTTCGGCAACGGTCCCTGGCATGCCCTCACCGGAATCGTCTTCCGCCGCCTTTGGCGAGGCAGAGTCGACCCGGCTTTTCAGGACGTGGGAGGCCCGAAAGACGAGGACCTTGCGCGGCAGAATCGGTACTTCTTCGCCGGTTTTTGGATTGCGGCCGACGCGCTGGCCTTTCTGGCGTACCGAAAAACTGCCGAACGATGAGATCTTGACGGTCTCACCGCGTATCAACGCGTCACTGATCTCTAGAAGCACGGCTTCGACCAATTCGCCCGATTCGTTGCGCGAAAGCCCCACCTCCTGATAGACCGCTTCACCCAATTGGGCACGGGTTACGGTATTACCAGCCATCACATCCTCCCACCAAGAGGGCAAGGGTACCCTTCCCCAAAAAAGCCGTCAAGATCAAAGGGATGCGAGAAATCGCTTACCTAATTCACGAATCACCCGGGAATCCGGGGGGCGGAGGCTTTCGCGGCTACCAGCGCAGCACGGCGGCGGCCCAGGTAAAGCCCGCGCCCATGGCTTCCATCAGCACGAGATCGCCCCGCTTTATGCGGTCATCGTTTGCCGCTTCGCTGAGCGCCAAAGGGATCGACGCCGCCGAGGTATTGGCATGCCGATCCACGGTCACCACCATTTTCTCCAGGGCAATTCCCGATTTCTTGGCTGTCGCATCGAGAATCCGCTTGTTGGCCTGATGGGGCACCACCCAGTCTACGTCGGCAACGGAAAGTCCATTGCTTTCCAAGGCCTCACCGACCACTGCCGACAACTTAGTGACGGCCTGGCGGAACACTTCGCGGCCTTGCATGCGGACGACGCCGGCCACTTGATTGAGCGATGGACCGCCATCGGCGTAAAGGAGATCGTGCTGGCGGCCGTCGGAATAAAGATGCGTTGAAATTACGCCCCGATCGGTGTTGGTGCCGGTCCCCTCCTCGGCCCGCAGCACCACGGCCCCGGCCCCGTCACCGAAGAGCACGCAGGTGGTGCGGTCTTGCCAATCGAGAAGCCGGGAAAAGGTCTCGGCGCCGATGACCAGGGCCGTCCTGGCCTGGCCCAGCTGAAGGAAATTATCCGCCAGGGCCAGGGCGTAAATGAAGCCGGAACAGGCCGCCTGGACATCGAAGGCGCAGGCGGCATGGGCGCCGATCCGTTCCTGGACCCGGGTCGCCGTCGCCGGAAAGGTTTCATCGGGGGTCGAGGTACCGAGGACGATAATGTCGATTTCCGCGCCATCGACGCCCGCCCGCGCCAGCGCCTCAACTGTCGCGCGGGTGGCGAGATCAGACGTCAGCTCACCGTCCGCGGCGATGTGGCGCTGGCGGATTCCTGTCCTTTCGAAAATCCATTGATCGGAGGTCTCGACCATCTTGGCAAGATCGTCGTTGGTCAAAACCTTTTCGGGAAGGTACGACCCCCAACCTTGAACGACGGAACGGATCACCATCAGGAACTGGCGACTTTCTGCACCGGGGCACCGAAACTTCCCAGGTGATCGAACTCTTCCGTGATCAGATCGTTGAATCCGCCATTGATCATGTCGACGGCGACACCGATGGCATTGGCGAAACCGAAGGCGTCGGTTGCACCGTGGCTCTTGATGACGATTCCGTTGAGCCCCAGCAACATGGCGCCGTTGTACCGGCGCGGGTCGACCTTGATACGCAGCTTGTTCAGCGCCCCCCGGGACAGCAAGTAACCCAGCCTGGACGTCAGAGAGGCCCGATAGGCTTTGCGCATAAAGGAGGTATACATCTTGGCGATCCCCTCGGCGGTCTTCAGCGCCACGTTGCCGGTGAAGCCATCGGTCACCACCACATCCACCACCCCCGCCCACACCGCATCGCCTTCCACGAACCCATGGAATTCGATGGGCAGATCGATCTCGCGCAGGGTCGCCGCGGCCTGACGGATCGACTCATGGCCCTTGAGGTCCTCCTCGCCGACGTTGAGAAGCCCAATGCTGGGCTTGGGCAGGCCCAGCACGGTGCGCGCGAAGACTTCGCCCATGATGGCGAATTCAACCAAGTTGCGGTCGTCGCATTGGATATTGGCGCCGAGATCGAGCATCACGCATTCCGACACCGTGGTTGGCAAGACCGTCGCGATCGCCGGTCGCGTGATCCCCGGCAACGTCCTCAGGGCGAGCTTCGCCATGGCCATCAAGGCCCCGGTGTTGCCCGCCGAGACCAAGCCGGCCGCATCGCCGCGCTTGACCGCGTCGATGGCCAGACCCATGGAAGAGCCGCGGCCTTTGCGCAGGGCCGCCGATGGCTTGTCCTCGCCGCTGATCACGATCTCGGTATGGTGGATGCTCGACACCGCGCGCAGTTTCTCATAACTGTCGAGGAAAGCGCTGACCGGCTCCTGTTCGCCATAGAACATGAACCCTATGCCGGGGTAGCGGGTTCGGGCCAACTCTGCGCCCCTGACGATCACGCCTGGTGCGCCGTCACCTCCCATGGCATCAAGGGCTATGGTCAAACCCATGGTAGTCCACCCGGCGTTGGGATTACTTCTGGCGCCCTCGGGGGGCGCCCCGTCAAACGACGCCTTCGGTCTCGGCCACTTCTCGGCCGTCGTAGTAACCGCAAGAGCCGCACACGTGATGGGGCCGTTTCAACTCACCGCAATTGGGGCATTCCCCATACGCGCTGGGCTTAAGGGCATGGTGGGAGCGGCGTTGGTCGCGCCGCGACTTGGAAACTTTTGACTTTGGAACAGCCATTTATCGATATCTCTGGGTCCTGGGCCGCATCGCGAGCCTGCCGCCGCCCACTCGAATGTGCAGTTTATCACCGAAATTCAGGGGCCTGGCAAGTCGCTTGAGGGTTCATTTCCTGTTTAATTTCTCCAATGCGGCAAACGGCGATTTTCGTTCCTTGTCATCGATCGCATCGCCAAGGGACGCCAAGGCGGAATCGGCATCGGCCGCACGCGGATAGGGAGGGAGCGCGAGGCCCAGGCATTCCGCCACCGCTTCGCCGAGGTCGATGCCGGTATCGGTGAGCGGCTCGGGCTCTTCCTCCCCGTCATGGACGACCCAGACTTCCCTGGCCGCACCGCCCTCGGCGCCCGCCGTCTGGCGCCGGGTGTAGGAAACGGCGAGGCGGTCTTCGATGTGGGATGCCACCGGTTCAAGGGTGACCACGCAGGCCTGTACCACATCGGCGGCGATGCTTGCCTCGAGCCGCGCGCTCCGGCCGCCGTCGAACACGTGGAGGCGGCCCTTGGCCGACAGATGATCGAGGGACAAGAGCCCGAACCGGGCGGCCAGGGCCGCGCGTTCCTCGGGTCCGGCCTCGACCTCGATGGCGCTCGCCTCATTCCCGGCCCCCATGCCGGGTTCCACCGCAATCAGCCGCGAGAACTCGCTCATGGCGGCATCCTTGGTTTCCGGGGTTGGGGGCTTCCCATCGGTGGGTTTCGGCATGATCGATCGGCTCCCTCTCGGTGGCTCCTAGACATCGGGCGCGCCGGTGGCGGCCGAGGGCGGCGCGAAGGCTAGGCGCCCGCCCATCATCGCCTCCAGGGGTATGTCCCCCAGACAGGCAACGGAGTCCTGGAGGTAGACCGCCAGCGCCTGCGCCGCCCCGTCCGCGGCCGCGCCGGCGAAGACATTGCGGTCCAGCGCCTCGGCCAGCAGCCCGTCGGTGCCGGCCAACCCCTCCTCATAGGCTTTGATGCGGCCATAAAACCCCTTGACCAGGGCCTTGACCCGTTTGGCGATGCCGAGGTCACCGATCCCCATTTCCCGCAGGTTCCGGTCCATGTCCGCGAACATCATGTCGAAGATCGCCTGTCCCAGTTGTTCGGCCAGGGGCAGCCCATGGCGCCGCGCCGTCTTGAGCCTGTTGAGCACGAGAAACCCGTGCAGGGCGACCATTTCGAAGCGGCCCTCGACGGTATCGGGGACGCCGAGTTCGGAATAGAACCACGGGTCACGCGCCTGGGCCACCAAAGCCCCGTAAATCAGGCCCGCGGGCGTGGACAACCGGCGTTTTCGAAACAGGGTATCGAGAATCATTTGCGCCCGCGGGTGTTGACAGGGGGAATTCCACGATGCGATTGTGCCTCCAAGATGGTGGCCCATGGGTATCCCGTCAAGCGCGACGGCAGCCAGAAGGCTCCCGGTCGAAGAAACGTCGAAGTGGACCGTCGAATTGGACAATGGCCGCCGCCCGGAAGGCTGTACATGGAAAATCCCGGATTGATGGACAACCCCACCCCGCGCCACGGCCCCCCTCGGCCAAAAGGGGCGACACCCGCGTGGGCGGCGGTGCTCTCGGCGGTTCTGCTGCTGACGGCGGGATGCACGGCGGACATCAACGTCCGGGGCAACGCGGTGAATCAAAAAAAGTTGACCCAGATCCAACCCGGTGTCCAGGACCGTGGCGCCGTCCGTGAGCTGTTGGGCTCCCCCACCAACGTCGCGACCTTCGACAACGAAACTTGGTATTACATCACCCAAAAGGACCATACCATCGCCTTCTCCAAGGCCAGACCGCTGTCGCGCGAGGTGATAGCCATATCCTTCAACGGGGCCGGCCGTGTCACCAAGGTCAAGAAATACTCCCTCGCCGATGGCCGCAAAATCGAGCCGGTCGACCGCAAGACCCCGACACCGGGACAGGAATTCGGCCTCATAGAGCAATTGATCGGCAACTTCGGCCGCTTCGAACAGCCGGGCGGAGGAAGCGGGTTGTAGCTTCCCCTTGCACCGGCCCCGGCGCACGGGGCCCCGGCCGCCCTGCAATCAGGCAACCAAGGCCAGCAGCAACAACGCGACGATGTTCATGATCTTGATCATCGGATTGATGGCGGGACCGGCGGTGTCCTTGTAGGGGTCGCCGACGGTGTCGCCGGTGATGGCCGCCATGTGGGCATCAGAGCCCTTGCCGCCGTGCTGGCCGTCCTCGATGAACTTCTTGGCATTGTCCCAG
>SMUX01122715.1_pt1 | contig 28672 bp, 29 predicted proteins | sample 2456431 | NCBI WGS metagenome assembly SMUX01 (sample SAMN11095930, study PRJNA526329) | marine sediment metagenome | biome: Marine sediment; feature: Surficial sediment; material: Deep marine sediment; isolation source: Hadal surficial sediment | place: Pacific Ocean | collected 2014-11 | depth... | reverse complement strand
TCATCTCCAGGCTCAAACCCGAGAGCTATAAGGTCAAGACAGCGTATGCCATCGTCGGTGTGCGCGGCACCACCTATGAAACCGTGGTTGATAACGCCCTCTACGTCGCCGCGTGGCAGGGCACGGTTTCGGTTACAAACGAGGCGGGAGAAATCATACTTGGTTTTGGCCAAGATGCCGATTTCGCGCGCGTCTCGGGTGCCAACCGCCGGCCGGTTACATTGCTCGAAGCACCGCCTCAGCTTCTAGAAAGTGTGGATCCCAATCTGCAGGAATTCGTTCGAGATTTTAATCGACTCCTTGAGATCCTCCCGTCTGAAGGTAATCTTACCCGCCAGGGGTTCGCGGTATTTGGTGGACCTGGCTCTGCAATATCTACAGCGACAGCGCCGTTAATTGGAGCAGGTACGGCTGAGGCGGGCGGAAGTACTGTTATCGTTGACCCATCAACCGGGAGAATCCTGCGCCAAGGTGCGGCGTCGGTTGTTGCTAGTAGGAACCCGTTGCCGGGCGTGAGTTGGGGCGCGTGGGCCGGCGGACCGGTTGCCGTTCAAACCATCGCTGGCACAACCCCGGTACCGAGGCCCGTCTATTGGTTGACGATGGCCCCACCGACCGGGACGCTGTCCGGTACCGTCGCGTATAACACACTCGTCAGCAGCTCAGCGAGCGGAAATCTAAGTCCCCCCGGTGCTGCGGTAGTTTCGAGTTTTTCTGCGACGGTAAATTTCGGGTCCGCTTTTCTAACCGGAAGTATGACGGTCGATAACCCTGCCGCAGGGGACAACTGGGGTCCTGCCGCGTTCAATGGCACCGTTACCGGGGCTACTTTTAACGCAAACGTGGTTTCAAGTGCGAGCTTCATTAACGCTAATCCCGCCCGCCAAATTACTGGCAGCGTTGTAGGCGGCGTAACGGGGTTCAATGGCAACACCATAGGCGGCGTCTTCGACTTTGAAGAGGCTGGCACGCCAACCACGCATGTTGAAGGTGTGTTCGTCGCGCGATAGCGAAAGATTTATAACACTACATAGACGGGCCGCCTGGCAGCTAGCTGAGCGGCCCGTTTTGTTTTTTGAGTGTTAAAGCTTTTGCAAGCTCAAAGCTCTTGGAGCGTCGATTTGCTGGTGACTTCGCAGACCCAATTCACGATTTGCTCAACGTAGGTCTCAGAATGCCAATCGGATGGCAAAGGTTTGTCCGTGTACACTGACGTTGCGAAGCACACGATCCAGTCAGCCTCCGCCATCTTCCTAACTGCGGTCGATAGGCCATCGAGCGTCCGCGCATGGCCATCGTCGGTTTTCAGCTGGGCTTCGATGTCTATCGCAGCCTTGTGAGTAATGTGATCCCTTGCTTGTCGCGCTTCATCGAGGACCGCGAAAACGTCGTCTGGTAGCTGCTCGGCATTACCCAGACGCCGTTTGTGCATGAACGCGCAAAAATCCCCGAGCGTATTTTCATCTTGACTGACCAGCGGGTTAGTCCTGAGTCCTACTAAAACAGCAAGGGCTAGACAGTTTCTCTCGAGGCGTGTGGCAAAAGCTAAAGCACGTCCCAGCGAGACGCATAAGTTTTGTCGGCAGATTCCGTTCGTTCCAGATCTACTGAGAAGTGTACGTGCATGCTTTGCTCTCAAATAGAAAGCCGAGAAGTAACAATATCACGACTCTTCTGGAATTTTGCGAACGAATAATCCTGATCCGCCTGGGCAGTATTGGCGGCTGTTATAGGTTAAAGAGGGATGTCGGAAAGCTTCACACCCTTCTTTTGTGCTCGTTTCTGTAGATTTAAAAAGTAATGGGATTTAAAGATCAGGCTTCGGCAGTGTCGGTAAACTTTACAATTTGGCAGTACTCGTTATCAGTTGACAAAGTCTTTGTGCTTATGAATCAGCCGCCTAGAAAATTTGGAATGCTTAATGCACGCTTGCTCGTGGTTAGGTGGGTGAGATACAAAAGCAAAAGCCCATAATTGGACCTGTTTTGTTGTCAGCATCCACCCCGCCTTATGCGGGAATTTTTTGTCGCAAGGGTGTAAAAAGATCCTTAGCGACAACAAGTTAGGTCGGTAACGTTACCCTGAGACTCATTGGCCGACTGAGGTTTTGGGTTCGGCGCGTCGGTTTCTGCGACGAGCGGGCGCCCAGATCTGGCGCAACGGATTTAGAATAGGCCAGTGTCTTGCCCAAGCAGAGGGGATGATGTCGATCAACGGAAATCTACAGGCATTTTCAAGGGAAGACATCGACCAAGCGCCTGATGAGCCGGGTGTTTATGGCCTATACCAGGGCGATGACCTCATTGACATTGGGCGGGCCGAAGGCGGTCTTAGCATCACGACCATGCGCGCGAGACTAAAGAGCCACTGCGAGGGGTACCGTGGACCGAATACCGAACACCCAACCCATTACCGATGCGAGGAGTCGTGACCCTGTCGCGCGCCAGCGTAAGCTGCTGCAGGAATACGAACAGCAGTACGGTCGCCTGCCCCGGTGTAACACAGTTTTCTATCTTGGGCGCGCTCGCCGCGTCCGTAACATTTTCAATCTTGAATGGACAGTCCAAGTGAAAGGTGGGGATGCTCGATGGAAACGTTAAATAGTCTGAGACAGGAACGCCGCGTAATCGAGAGGCGGTGCCAATCGGATCGACGCGGTACGTTGCGTTGGCATCCAGACGGCGGCGATCGACGCTATGGCGCTGGCCGGCGCAAAGACGACAAGTGGGATACGCTCAAAGCCGTGCTCGCACGATTGTTCTAAGTGCAGGCGACCGACAGGGCAAGGATTGTTCTGACGTGCATGGCAGGGATTGTTCCCAACAATCCTTCTGCATTTCCTCCGTCCTTGGAGGTCAGATGTACTAATGCCGCGGGCGCATGGATGCGCAGGAGCGGTCGACAATCCTTTTGCATTCCCACCATCCATGGCGGTCAGATGTCGGAAGTTACGACTCCAGGGAAGGAGGAGGTAGAGTTGCGCCAGGAGCAGCAACCGAGGGCAATGCACGACTCCATGGCAAGGATTGTTCCCGACAATCCTCTTGCATTTCCGCCATCCATGGCGGTCAGAAGGAGGACGACTGCAAGGATGCAGGAGGTAGAGCAACGCAGGGAGCACGACTACACGGATGTAGGAGTTAGAGTCGCGCCGGGCGACCTGCAGGGACGCAGGAAGGTAGAGCAACGCAGGAGCAGTTGCCGGAGCAGCGACCGAGTTGCCGAAGCAATTGCCGGACCATCTAGGTTGGCGCGCGCGGGGCTGGAAGAACAACTAACCGTACGGTCTTCTCATTTTGAGCAAAGAACTCCCCCCGCTTCGTGCGGGGATTTTTTTGTCTTCAGTAATGCCGTTAAGGCAATGCATCACGGCCGACATCCAAATGCGACAATGTGTTGGAGATTTGCATCGCTCGCTTGTCGAACGTGTCGCCGACCGAGCGAAAGTAATCCCAGAGATCACTCGGCACAGGCTGACAGTTGAAACCCTGCCGGCAGCCGGGACCGAGATACTGGTTGAACTTGATGTGTACGAAGCGCTCCGGTGGCATGAAGCGCCTAAGATCCTTCAAGAAGAATTGCCATTCCTTCGGGCCCCACTGACCTTCGCGCCCTGCGAAGTCGAAAGTACGGAAGCGGGCTTGGTTTTTCCGAGAGGCCCTTTGCAGCTTTCCGACGATCATAGCTCGCGGTACCGTGGGTGTGGGCGTGAGCGCGTAGGTTACTTGGCTAACCTGACTACAAGATCGTCGGAGCGTGACCGCCTCGTAATATGAAGGTGATGCACGCGCCCGCTGCGAAGCCAATCGAAGATTGCCTCAGCGCAAGTCTTTAGAGTGCCACTTCCAATAAGATAACAATGTGTTAGAGCGAAAAGTTGATTATCCTCTTTAAGTGGCTGGCGATATCGCAGGTCTCTTGGTACCATCATGTTCAAGATGTTGAAGTTATTGAGAGATTTCTATGAATGCCGATCTGGTATTTAGCCGTACCGAGAAGGGGAACTTTGAGATGAACTCGCGCCAGCATCAGCTGCCGATGCGGTTGCGCACGGTGCTGATTCTGGTCGACGGCAAGTCCAACGTTAACCAGTTGCGCGACAAGGCCAGTGTCATTTCCAAACTCGAAAATTTCTTGGAAGACCTTGCGCTCGACGGCTTCATTTCTGCCAAATCACTGTCTTGGGATCGGCGTCTCGGCGTAGGCAGGCGTGGCAAATACAAAGGTGTGGATAGACGCGGCAGTGGCGGCGGCGATTCCACATTTACCGGCATTAAGGCGCGACTAATCGATACGGCGATTCTTACCTTTGGTGACGGGGCGGAGAACGTCGTCAAGAAATTTAGAGAGGCCTCATCCGATTGGCGGGGGTTAGAGAACGCGATTACCGAATGCACCAAGCTCGCCGGTTTGGTGTACGACGACAGCACCGCATCAGAGTTCAAGACCAAGTGCCGGCAGGTCCTCAGTAAAGCACTGAGGAGCGCCCCGCGCCGGCTTTAATTGCCTAGGCCTTTACGTCAGGATTCAAACTGTAAGTCCCGGTAACGCTTGCCTCAGCTAGCACATGGCCGGCAATCGCCTCGCGCACATCGGCGCCGGTGAACTTACCATCGACCGGACACTTCTCGACATGCAATGCGTACAACGTAAACACATAATGATGCACGATGGTGTCGTTCCACGGTGGACACGGGCCATCGTAGCCATAGTAGTCACCGCCCATGTCGGCATCGCCGGCAAACCAATTGGTGTAGTCGTTGCCGCCTTGACGCGTACCATTAGGAGCGGCCGGCCCGTCTTTACCGCCCGCGGTTACACTATCTGAGTATTCGCCTTCTTCGATCCCGGTTGCGGTAGCCGGTAGATCGACCAGCACCCAGTGGTAAAAATCGATACGCGGCAAGTCGGCTGGTATGGTCTTGCCTTCTTGGTTTACATCATCGCCTTGGCTGGGCACGTCAGGATCGTGGCAGATCAGGGTGAACGATTTTGTCCCCGCCGGCACATCTTTCCATGACAGGGTCGGGTTTTTGTTACTCGACATCGTTACATGGCTGTTCGAATCCGGGGCACAGAATGCATTGGCGCTCGGGATCGGTTGGTTGTTATCAAAATTGGCGCTGGAAATTTGCATAATCAGTTTCTCCTCTCTAACAACCCAAGGTCTCGGCTTGTTTTATTTATCTTGCAAACAGGCTTAATCGCGGGTGACGTTCATCGAATCGGTATAACCCTGCTTGCCGCGCGGCCTGAAAGGCGCCGTCCATCTCGGCCCTAGCGGGATTGCGTTCGATGTCGGTGTATTTTCGTTGGCCGCTTTTGGCGATGCTGCCGACCTGATACGTGGGCCGATACTGCCCCATGATATTTACATATGTGTCGGGTGAGACTTCGCGCGCGAGCCAGTCGAAAATCGCCGCTGCTTCGTCTTGTTGCCCCGGCATCAGCAAATGGCGAACGAGCAAGCCACGCTTCGCCAGCCCATCGCGACCAAACCGCAAGGGGCCGACTTGCCGATGCATTTCTAAAATGGCAGCACGCGCACGCTCGGGATAATCTTTGGCCTTGGCAAGTTGGCGGGCGCTTTCGCGATGCCAAAACTTGAAATCGGGCATGTAGATATCTACCAAACCCTCTAGCAATCGCAGCGAGGCGAGCGCATCGTAAGCACTGGTGTTGTACACAATCGGTAACCGTAATCCGGCCGGCACTGCCACCGCGATGGCCTCGATCACTTGTGGTGCGACGTGCTCGGGCGTGACGAAGTTGATGTTGTGGCAACCCTGCGCCTGCAACGCAAGCATAAGCTCAGCGATTTCCTCGGCGGTGCGTTCTGTACCCGATTGTTGTTGCGAGATGTCCCAATTCTGGCAAAACACGCAACGCAAATTACACATGCCAAAGAAAATTGTCCCCGAACCCTGCCAACCGCGAAGGCAATCCTCTTCGCCGAAGTGCGGGAACGCGCTGGAGACGATGGCATGACGGCCGGTGCCGCACACGCGCTTTTCGTCCCTGAGTCTATTGATATGACAGTCGCGTGGGCAGGCGCAACAGTCGACGAGTTCCACCAGCGCCGCCTCAACCCGCGCGTTGAGCTCGCCGCGACGGTAGAGACCCATATAGCCCGGTTCGAAGCGTTCGACGGTAAAGCGGGGATCAGGTGTTGGCAGCGGTTGCATGGCTAGCATGGGTTCAGGATAACGCTGCGGGTAGGTTGCGTCCACGCTAGGCGGACGGGCTGTGACTCGGCTAGTTGGCCCGCTTCTGAGCCAGCCCTAAGTTAATGATTCGTTGAATGAGTTCGGAGTATTTGATGCCAGCCTTTTCGGCCGACAGGGCGCATTCGTCAAACTCGGCAATGGCGGGGTTGGGGTTGGCTTCCAGCACATAGATTTGGTCATCGCGCTGCAGGCGCAGATCGAAACGGGCATAACCACTTAACCCCAGTATTCGATAGATGCGCTTACAGAGTTTGGGGATACGTTCGGCGACCGCGGCCGATAAGTTCCGGGCGAATTGATAATCGATGCCCCAACGCTCGCGATAATCGTAATCCCACTTAACACTGTAGGTGGCCATCTTCGGTAAGCCCTCATCGACATACTTGAAGACGAGTTCGCGAAACGGATAAACATCGAGTTTGGCGTTGCCGACGACAGTAATGTAGAGCTCGCGCCCGTCGATGTATTGTTCGGCGATGGCGTCGCCTTGCGTTTTCTCGTGGATGAGATTGACGCGATCGCGCAACTGGTTTTCATTTTCTACGTAAGAGGCCTGCGCGATCCCCACCGACCCTTCTTCCATTAATGATTTAACGATAACGGGGTAGCGTAGGCGGGCTGATACCTTGAACTTTCTTCGCCGCGGAAATACGTCAAAACGCGGAACATTGATGCGGTGGTAAGTTAGAAGTTTCTTTGATAGCGCCTTGTCGCGTGCTAGCAGTAACCCGCGTGGGTTACAGCCGGTGTAGGGCACGTTTATCATTTCTAAGTAACTCACGACGTAGTAATCGAAGGCACCCTCACCGGCGAAATCCTCGCTGAGGTTAAAGGCGATGTGGGGCTTGAACCTTTCTATGGTCTTGCGTATGGGTGCAAGGTCGTCGTACACGCCGACCACTTCTACTTCGTGCCCGAGTTTTAGTAGCGCTGTCTTAACATCCTGCTCGGTCTGATACTTTTCCATGCGCGGGTCTTCCCAGTGGTGCAGATCGTCGGGCGGCACCAGGGTCGAATGCACTAAAAGCATGACGCGCAATTTCTTCATACCGTTACGTGAAATCCACCGGCGTGTAATTGATCCATTATGAGCGTGGTTAGATAGGCGACTAGTTGTAGCTTGAGTTTGTCCTCGTCTTGACCGACTCGAAGGTCTAGCCTATCGCATCGATTTGTCATTTCTTTCAGGACTTCGTTGATACGGTAGTTATATTCCGACGCCCAGTTAGACACGATATTCATGACTTCGTGGCGTACACGGCGGATGTAGCGTGATGCCTTTTCATTGGCCTTGTGTTCCGGTTTGTCCGAGAACAATCGACGCAGATCTCTATCATAAAATCCGGCGAAGCCTCGGCCGTAGCGAGCTTCCTTCTCCCTATAGAACTGGTGCAGGGTAATGCGCATCGAGCTCACCGGGCTTTCACGCCTGCGGTTTGTCACTTTTGGTGGATGCGATTTGATTTCATTCATTAACGTATCGACGTACTCCAACTTCTTTAGGGCAGGCCAGCCGCGATAGCGGGCACGCCAATCAAAGCGTGGTGTTAACCATACTGCAAAAGTTTCCGCCCAATCCTCATCGGGGTGACTCTGGGCGTACCAGTTGTCAAGATGAATCACGAACCGTTTGCTGTAAGGGCGGGGCAAGTACGAATCCGGGTATTTTGCACTGGATTTGCCGAAGTGCTGTTGCCAACTGCGTCGACGGTGAAGTTGGTAGGCGTTAACCACGGCATGGCCGGTTTCATGGCGCAATAATTTCATGCACCAATCACGCGTGCCGCCCTCGACCTCGAGCATGCGTTCGTTTTCGAGGCTCTTTAAACGCGGGTGCGCCAGGAAAAATGGTATGCCAACCCCGGGCGCACCGTCGGGCGAATACCATTCGTCTGATAGCCAGAAATGTGGTCGGAAAACGAAGCCCTGGTCGCGGAGCTCTTTACGTAGCTGCCGGATGCGCGCTTCGAGCTCGCTGTCCTCGATGCGTAAATCAAGATCACAGATACGCATGTCGAGCAGCTTTTGGTTTGACCATGAGGCCCAGGCATGCTCGCCTTTCTCGGGTTTGAGTCGCCGAGATAGTTTCTTCTTCTTAGTAATCGGTGGTTCTCCTAGAAACGCGGCGAGCGCAAGGTTTGCTCGCTGCACGACAACTCCGATTTTCTAATAAACGGCGCTTACGCGATAGCCCGCCCGGTCCAGCAGATCGAGTAGGCCCTTTTCACCTGGCAGGTGGGCAGCGCCAACAGCGATAAAGGCGCCCCCTTTCTTGAGGCGGGGTGCCATCCGCTCTACCATCACTTGATTGCGTCGAGTCAGCAGTCTTTCCAGCATTGCGTCATAGGCGCCACCTTCCTCGTCCTTGTAACCACGAACCAATTCCACGAGACGGTTGAGGTCACCGCTACGATAGATCTCTACCAATCGCTCGAACTCGCGGGTGACCTCGCCGTGGCTGCGCACCGCGTGCCGTAGGAGGGTTACTTGGTCTTCCATGGACATGTCGTTGAACACGCTGATCTGTTCTTCCATGGTTTCTAACCCGAAGGTTGGCTTACCTTGCAACGTAGCCTCGAGCTGCAGCAACAAGTCGAGCGCAAGCCCAGGCTCTGCCGGCGGCGTATTCAGCATCATGATGATTACCCAGGCCTTTTTGCTATCCAATCCGCGAGTTGGGAATCCATGCTCGGCCATCGCTTGTTTCGTTTGTTCGAACAGCTCATCGCCGACGGCCGCGCGCAGACCTTGGCCCTTAGCGAAGAACATGGCTTCGGCCATGGAGGAGATACTGGCACCGTTAAGTAACAGCTCCATCGTAAAGCTAGAGGCATTGTTGAGCGCGTCGCGTACCGATTGGTGTACGTTGGTTACTCTGGGGTCGGCGGAATGCATGGTTCCGAACAGATAGCTGGCCGCGCGGCCGGGTGACTCGATCTTCCACAGCAATCCCCGGCCGAATCTGGCGAGCCGTCCTGTTTGGGCGGCCTGGGCGTTAACCGCAGACGCGCTAAGCCCACTGGCCTGCGTGAACGTTAGGATGGTCGAGAACGTCAAGCCTATGGCCAAGGCCAGCGTCCATAAGCGCGATTTGCGCCCCGACAGGAAAAGTCTGGCGATCTTCAAGTTCATTGATTTTGGCGGTGACTTCGCGTCCCGAAATGGCATGTCATCCCTGTTTCAAGTATAAGACATGTTCGACGGTTGTTTGTCTATCGGGGATCTGTATGCGCGTTTTGTTTTGGATTGTATGCGCGGTGATTGGTTTGCAACTAGTGCCACCGGCCCGCGCAGAAACATTGCCGCGGTGGGAATTCGGGATTGGGCCAGCCGGGTTCTCGCTCCCGGATTACCGGGGTTCCGACGAACAGCGAGGTTATTTTGTTCCCTTGCCGTATTTTAAGTACCGCGGTGAACGGCTGGAGATTGACAGAGACGGCATACTGTTTAAAACCGATCGCCTAAAATTGGGTTTGAGCCTGGCCGGTGCACTCGGAGTGGATAGCGACGATAACAATGCGCGCATCGGCATGCCCGATCTCGATCCGGTGCTTCAACTGGGACCGGTACTCGAGGTGATGCTGTGGCGCGATGAGGAACGCCACCGTAGAGTCTCGTTGGCGCTGCCTTTTCGCGGTGTTTTCGCTGTTGACGGTTCTGCCTTCGACAGAATCGGTACGCTGTTTTCACCGAACGTCAAGTTCGAATTCAATAGCCGCCACTCATATGGTTGGGATGTGACCACGGCGATTGGACCGATCTACGCGACCGAGAAGTATCATGACTATTACTATGAGGTGATGCCTGCGTTTGCGGGGACTCGGGCGTCCGACGTTTGACGCCGAGTCCGGCTATGGGGGCGTTCGTTTGACGTTTGTCGCGACTAAGCGATTCCCAAAATACTGGCTTGGGGCATTCGCCCGTTACGACAACCTGTCTGGTGCCAAGTTTGAAGACAGCCCGTTGGTTGAACGCGACTATGCGGTCATGGCCGGCGTGGGTATTGCTTGGATCGTCGCCAAGTCCGGACGCATGTCCGTGGGGCGCTGATACCATCGAGTCTGTCGAAACGAATTCGGTTTATCCTTTTTGTGTAGGGCCCTAGCATCCGCTAACATCAACCCATGTCTGGAAATACCTTTGGCAAGTTGTTCTCGGTTACGACCTTTGGCGAGAGTCACGGCAAGGCCTTGGGTTGTGTGGTCGACGGCTGTCCGCCAGGGCTTGAGTTGTCGGAAGCCGACATCCAACCGGATCTCGATCGGCGCCGGCCGGGAAAGACGCGCTACACGACCCAACGTCGGGAACGGGATAGGGTGGAAATCCTATCCGGTGTGTTCGAAGGGCAAACGACTGGTACGCCTATCGGATTGATTGTTCATAACACCGATGCCCGGCCTAAGGATTACTCCAAGATCATGGATCGCTTTCGGCCGGGGCATGCCGACTATGTGTATCAACAAAAGTATGGTATCCGTGACTATCGCGGCGGCGGTCGTGCCTCGGCGCGCGAAACCACAATGCGGGTCGCCGCCGGCGCCATTGCCAAAAAATATCTGCACTTACGTTATGGCACAACCGTCCGCGGCTATCTTGCCCAGCTCGGCCCGATAAGAGCCGAACAACTTGACTGGGACGAAGTCGAGCGCAATCCTTTCTTTTGCCCGGATGCCGGCAAGGTAAAGGAAATGGAGTCTTACATAGATAAGCTGCGCAAAGACGGCGATTCCATTGGGGCCCGCATCAACGTCGTTGCCAGCGGCGTGCCGGTGGGTTTGGGTGAGCCCGTTTTCGATAAACTAGACGCCGAGATCGCGCGCGCCTTAATCAGCATTAACGCGGTTAAGGGTGTGGAGATCGGTGCCGGTTTTGCTTCCATCGAACAGCGGGGTAGTGAACACCGCGACGAGATGACCCCGGACGGATTTCTAAGCAATGATGCCGGCGGTATTCTCGGCGGTATTTCTACTGGCCAAGATATCGTTGCCAGTATTGCGCTTAAGCCAACCTCCAGTATCCGCATACCGGGACGCACCGTAAACGTAAACGGCGATCAGACCGATATCGTTACCACCGGGCGCCACGACCCTTGCGTCGGTATCCGCGCCACACCGATTGCTGAGGCCATGCTTGCCATTGTGCTTATGGATCACGCGCTACGCCACCGGGCACAAAATATCGATGTCGAAACGACATCATCGGTAAGCGCTTCAACCAAGAAGAACTAAGACTTGTCTCGGTGAGGTGTTAGGCGAGATGTTTAAAACGTCGATAGCGGAAATTATCTAGTTGAATGACATCCGCTTTCGGGGGTTCGTCGGTCGCGTGTTTGGGTTGTCGCTTCTCCCGGTTTTCCTGCCCGTCTTCTTTACTAAACGCCTGGTCGACGGCGGTGCACAACGCGTCAATCAACTGATACGCATCGACATCGGTTTGTGGCGAACGCAATACCTTAAGCCGTATCGGCGTCATGGCGTTGAAGGTTGGTTTTCGTTCAACCGGATCGGTCAAGTGGCGACAGCCATTCTCTAGATAGATGGCCTTTATGAGTTCCGTCATTAACTCGTGGTGTAGCGGTGAGCACTCGAACACATCCCGGGCGCCGGTGGCAGACGGGTTCACCGGCACCTGATGATAGCCGAGATACTCCTCGAGATGTTGCAATAGCTGTTTGAAGTTCATGACGCGTCTTCTTTAATCGTGGCAATCATGGCCTGGCCCGCGTTCGATAAGGTGCGGGCACGGTGCAAGACAATACCCAATTCGCGCCGAATGTGCACGCGATCAATGTGAACTACTTTCAGCTCATCGTCAATCATGGTGCGTGGCAGCGCACTCCAGCCGAGGCCAATGCCGGCCAGCATCTTTAAAACCTCTAGGTAATTGGTTGACATGACGACATTGAGTTCATGGCGTATGGGCGCGAGTGCGGCCAGGACAATCTCACGGGTATAAGTGCCAGGGCCGGGCAAGATAGCCGGGTACTCGACCAAATTGGTGGGCTTGATCCGTGTTCGCCGGGCCAGCGGGTGCGATCGCCCGACAACGATCTCGAGTGGATCGTCCCAGACTCGGACGCGCTCGATACTGGCATAGTCCCTGGGGGGGAGCGTAACCACCGCCAGTTCAAGCTGCCCTTGCTGGATTGCCGCGCATGCGACTTCGGAGTCCATGAAGTGTAGGTCCAGGCTCACTGCTGGATAGGCCTCGTGGAAGCGCTTGAGCACCGCGGGCAGACGGTGTAGGCCTACATGATGGCTAGTCGCCATGGATAGTTCACCGCTGACCGGCCCCGATTGCGCCGGCAGACTGCGCTTGGCATCCTCGACTTGACTCAGGATTGTCTGCGCGCGGACCAGTAGCGTGCGCCCGGCCTCCGTCAAGTGAATACCGTGCCCGATGCGATCGAATAACCGCGTCCCGAGCTCGGCCTCAAGGGTGCCAATGCGCTTGCTGACCGCCGGTTGGGTCAGGTAGATTTGCGCTGCCGCCCGTGTGAATGAGCCGGTTTCGGCAACGGCCACGAAGGCGCGCAAGGCCTCAAAGTCCATAACGAATAAGAATCGATCCTATGATAAATATGAATTGGAGTTATTTATACAGCTCAATATAGTCTAACTACAACACCCGATCGGTAATGCCGACATGACTGGAAAGACGCTGTACGACAAGGTTTGGGATGCCCATGTGGTTCGCAGCGATCCCGATGGCACCACCTTACTGTATATAGACCGCCACCTAATCCATGAAGTGACCTCACCGCAGGCGTTCGAGGGCCTGCGGCTGGCCAACCGCCGGCCTTGGCGCATCGATGCCGCCCTGGCGGTGGCCGACCACAACGTGCCGACGACGGATCGCAGTCAGGGTATCGACGACCCGGTTTCACGCATACAGGTCGAGACCTTGGACAGCAACTGCCAGGAGTACGGCATTACTGAGTTCGATATGAACGATCTTCGCCAAGGCATTGTGCACGTCATCGGCCCTGAGCAAGGCGCCACCTTGCCCGGCATGACTGTGGTGTGTGGTGACTCGCATACCTCCACGCACGGTGCCTTTGGTGCCCTGGCTTTCGGTATCGGCACCTCCGAGGTCGAACACGTGCTGGTGACGCAATGCTTGATTCAGAAGAAATCCGGCAACATGCGCATCATCGTCGACAATCAAGTGGGTGCGGGTGTAACCGCTAAGGATATTGTGCTCGCGGTGATTGGCGAAATCGGTGTGACTGGGGGCGCCGGGCATACGCTGGAATTCGCTGGCGACGCCATCCGCGCCTTGTCTATGGAAGGCCGCATGACCGTTTGCAACATGAGCATCGAAGCGGGTGCGCGTGCGGGTTTGATTGCAGCCGACGACAAGACAATAGAGTATGTTGACGGTCGTCCGTTTGCGCCCAAAGGCAGACTTTGGGAACAAGCGGTGCAGGCATGGCAGGATCTAAAGAGCGACGACGACGCCGTATTCGACCATACCGTACATGTCGACGCCACTACCATTAAACCGCAAGTGACCTGGGGTACGTCACCAGAAATGGTGGTACCGGTGGACGGTCGTGTACCCGACCCGGAAGAAGAAGGCGACGCGATCAAGCGCGAAGGCATGCAGCGCGCACTTGAATACATGGGCCTACAGCCCGGCATGGCGGTAGAAGATATTCCGCTCGACAAGGTATTTATCGGCTCTTGCACCAATGCGCGCATTGAAGACCTCCGTGCCGCGGCCGATGTCATTCGCGGCCACAAGGTTGCCGCCAGTCTCAAGCAGGCGATGGTGGTGCCGGGGTCGGGATTGGTGAAACAGCAAGCTGAATCTGAAGGTTTGGATAAAATCTTCCGCGAGGCGGGATTCGAGTGGCGCGAACCCGGTTGTTCCATGTGCTTGGCCATGAACGACGACCGGCTAGAGAGCGGTGAGCGTTGCGCATCGACCTCGAATCGCAACTTCGAGGGCCGGCAAGGGCAGGGCGGACGTACTCATCTGGTGAGTCCGGCCATGGCCGCCGCCGCCGCGATCGCCGGCCATTTTGTCGACATCCGAGAGTGGAACTAATGCAGAAATTCGAAAAGCTGACTGGACTTGTGGTGCCCCTAGATCGATCGAATGTCGATACCGACGCGATTATTCCAAAGCAGTTTCTGAAATCGATTCACCGTACTGGGTTTGGTCCCAACCTATTCGACGCCTGGCGCTATTTGGATCATGGTGAACTGGGTATGGACAATAGCAAGCGTCCATTGAATCCGGAGTTTGTACTGAATGACGAGCGCTATCAGGGCGCACAAATCTTGATTGCGCGTGCCAACTTCGGCTGTGGTTCTTCGCGCGAGCACGCAGTGTGGGCATTACAGGGCTACGGCATACGTGCGGTGGTGGCGCCAAGCTTCGCCGATATCTTTTACAACAACTGTTTCAAGAACGGTATGTTGCCGGTGGTATTAGAGGAGAATGTGATGGATCAGTTATTCAAAGAGACCGAGGCAAGACCGGGCTACAGCTTGGATATCGATTTGCCGGCGCAGACGGTGACGACACCGGATGGCGACGTGTTGAAGTTCGATGTCGATGGATTTCGTAAGCGGTGCCTGTTGGATGGCCTCGACGATATCGGCCTTACCTTGCAACATCGACAAGACATCGAAGCCTACGAGCAACGTCGACGTAGCGAAGCACTCTGGCTATTTCCATGAGGCACGCTTTGCGTTCAACTCCTTCCGTGTAACGCCAATCATGGCAAAGAAGGTAGCGATACTACCGGGCGACGGTATCGGGCCGGAGATCGTCGCCGAGGCGGTGAAGGTATTAGAGTGTCTGCGTCAAGATCACGGCCTTGATATAGAGCTCGAGCATGCACCTGTGGGCGGTGCCGCCTACGATGCCCATGGCACGACGCTACCCGACGAAACGTTGGCGTTGGCGCGCGCGGCTGATGCCATATTGTTGGGCGCCGTTGGCGGGCCTAAATGGGATCAACTCGATACCGCCTTGCGACCGGAAAAGGCATTGTTGCGCCTACGTTCGGAGCTGGTGTTGTTTTCGAACCTACGCCCAACCATTTTGTACCCGCAACTCGCCGATGCATCGAGTTTGAAGGCAGAGGTAGTCGCCGATCTTGACGTCATGATCGTGCGCGAACTCATCGGCGGGATTTATTTTGGTCAGCCGCGCGGTGTGCGTACGCTCGAGAATGGTGAACGCCAAGGTTACAACACGCTGGTTTATTCGGAGTCTGAGATCAGGCGCATTGCCCACTCCGCCTTTCGGATCGCCGGCAAGCGTAGCGGCAGTCTGTGTTCGGTTGACAAGGCCAACGTGCTCGAGAGCAGTGTATTGTGGCGCGAAGTGGTGACTGAGCTAGGTAGCGAGTATCCTGATGTGACCTTGAGTCATATGTATGTCGACAATGCAGCTATGCAACTGGTGAGGGCGCCCAAGCAATTCGATGTTATCGTCACCGGTAATATGTTTGGCGACATCCTATCCGATGCCGCCGCCATGTTGACTGGCTCCATCGGTATGTTGCCGTCGGCATCGCTAGACACCCAAGGAAAGGGACTCTACGAGCCGGTGCACGGATCCGCGCCTGACATCACGGGTCAAGGCCTGGCCAATCCGCTGGCGACCATTCTCTCCACCGCCATGTTGTTGCGCTATTCATTGGACGAGCCAGAAATGGCCAAGCGCATAGAGCGGGCTACCTCACAGGCGCTCGATGCGGGTTTGCGCACCGCCGATATCTTCCGTGATGTCGGTCGGCAGGTAAGCACCAGCGAGATGGGAGATGCGGTTGTTCAGGCGCTAGCGGCTAATTAACCCCTTTTGCCCCCAACGCGTTTGTGAGATTGCCTCGATGAGTAAGAAGTTTGATATAGCGGTACTCGGTGCCACCGGTGCCGTGGGTGAAGCCATGTTGTCCATTCTTGCGGAACGTCGGTTTCCAGTTGCCGCTGTTCATGCGCTGGCCTCCAGCCGTTCTGCCGGTACGGACGTGAAGTTCGGTAACAAACTACTGACCACCCAAGACGCCAGCACGTTTGATTTCGGGGCTGTGCAAATCGGCCTGTTTTCGGCCGGTGCCTCGGTGTCGGCCCGGTACGCCCCCGAGGCCGCTGCTGCCGGTTGTGTGGTGATCGACAATACGTCCAAGTTTCGTTACGACCACGATATTCCATTAGTCATACCAGAGGTAAACCCCGACGCCATCGCCAACTATGAGAATCGGGGCATTATCGCCAACCCCAATTGTTCCACCATCCAGATGGTGGTGGTCCTTAAGCCCATCTATGATGCGGTGGGTATAGAGCGCATTAATGTGTGTACCTACCAGGCGGTCTCAGGGGCCGGTAAAAGGGCGATCGACGAGCTGGCGGCACAGACAGCGGCCCTGTTGAGCGGCAAGCCGGTGGAGACCCGGGTCCACCCCAAGCAGATCGCCTTTAATGCGCTACCCCACATTGATGAGTTCCAAGACAACGGCTATACCAAAGAAGAGATGAAACTTGTCTGGGAGACCCAGAAGGTACTCGGGGACGACAGCATCAGGGTAAACGCCACGACCGTGCGGGTGCCCGTTTTTTACGGCCATTCGGAGGCGGTCCATATCGAGACCCGCGAGAAAATCACAGCTGGGGCGGCACGAAAGCTGCTCATGAAGGCACCGGGCGTAAAGGTTTTGGATAAGCGTAAGCCTGGCGGGTACCCGACCGCGGTCACTGAATCCGCCGGAAACGACAGTGTCTTTGTCGGCCGTATACGCGAGGACATCTCCCACCCCCGAGGTCTAGATCTGTGGGTGGTGGCCGATAACGTCCGCAAGGGGGCCGCCCTGAATAGTGTCCAGATTGCCGAGCATTTGGTAAAACACTATTTATAAACTATAGTTATTAGAGGTTTATAAAGGCCGTTGCTATCATAGTGGTATAAGTGCCAGTAATATAAGCTATAATTGGCCGAGCGAGGCGCATAAGAAGACTGCGTAAAATCAGGGGTGATGTACGTAAACCGACCGACCAAGTTAAGGACTAGGGCGGCGCGGCTCTGTATTCTGGGTGCCGTGATCGCCATGGCGCCTGGCGTGGTCCATGCGCTTGGACTTGGCAATCTCCGCGTAAATTCGGCGCTGAACGAGTCTCTGAATGCCGAAATCGATTTTACATCGATCAGCAAACGAGAGTTAAAGAGCCTCAATGTCGGCCTGGCATCACGAGCAGACTTTGACGGTGCCGGCGTTGAAAAGCTCCCCTACCTAGCAGGTATCCAGTTCACTTTGGCTAAGCGCCTCGATGGCCGCTCTTTTCTACAGTTACAGACCGAGCGGCCAATAAGAGAGCCGTTCTTACACTTCCTGTTGCAGGTTGAATGGGCCGGGGGTCGCCTGGTTCGAGAGTTCACCGCTCTCATAGATCCACCCTATTTGATAGTGAGTAAGCCGCCGAAGATTCGGGTGCCACAAACGCCGGCCCCAGAACCAGAATTGGTGATGGCCCAACCGAGCGAAGCCGTCGTGCAGCCGCTTACACCTGAGCCCACATTGCAGGCCGCAACCCAGATTGCAGAAATGGCGCCCGAGCCTGCGCCAGAAGCGATCATAGAGGCGGCGCCCGAGGTTTCCGAGGACGCGGAGCCTATTGAAGCCATGGAACCGATGCCACCGGCGGAGCCTCAGATCGAGGCGCTCGGGCCGGATGTCGGTGATGATGCGGTAGCGATGTCGCCCGAAGATGGGTGGCCCGTGGTCGAAGAGACCCCCGATGTCGCGATGGCCGAATCCGCCGACCAGTTCGTTGAGCCGTTGCCACTCGATGACACGGCTGGACCCAGCGCGGTTCAACCCGGGGGAATGATGCTGGGTAGCGGCCCCGATTGGGCCAACATCGACGAGTATGAAGTACAACGTGGCGACACCCTCTGGGGCATTGCCCAACAAATTAGTATCGACCCGACGTTGACCTCTGAACAGGTGATTATGGCACTGTTTGAAACAAATCCCGATGCGTTCTTCCGCAATAACGTCAATAACGTTTACGCCGGCAAGATACTACGGATACCCGAGCGAGAGACGATTGATCGGCTCGCCGGGCGCGACGCACGCAAGGTGTTTCTGGCTCAATACAGCGAATGGCAGGACTACAAGGTACAGCTGGCCCGTGCAAGCGGTGCGATCGAAGTGGCCGCAATGTCGCAGGCCGAGGAGAGTGCAGAGCCACTAGCTGAAACGCCGTCCGAGTCGATGACGGAAGACATCAAGGTGGCGGAGCAGCCGGTCGAAGAAGCCATGGAACCAGAGGCGGCGATGCAGCCCGAGATAGAAGAACCGCTCGTGCCGCTGCAAGAACAGAAGGTTGCCGACAGCGCTGGTGTCGCCGCGCTTGCGGCCAAGGCCAAACCGCCGGGTGACTTATTAAAGATCGTTCGTGCGGCCATTAAGCGTGAACGTAGCGAAGCGGGTAAGGTCGCCGAAGGTGAAGGCGCTACGGATACGACTGACGCGGAGCGATTGGCCTTGGCTGAACGCGCGACCACGCTTGAGGAGGCGCTTGAATCCAAGCAAATGGAGCAAGAGGATCTGAGTAGGCAGATCGGCGCAGTAGAAACTCAGATCAAAAAACAAAAACGGCTTATCGAAATCGAGAATGAGTCACTTGCCAAGGCGCAAGGTTCAGACACGCAAACGACATCAACGCAGCCTGCCGAGCCGGCCGACGCCGCCATGGCGAAGAAACCAGAGGAAGTAAAGGTTGCGGCTGCCGACCCGAAGGCTACAGCAGAACCCGCGAAAACCGCGACGGCAAAAACGCCGGACACAAAGAAAGCAGCACCGCCAAAGAAACGCATCGTCGCCCCGCCACCCGAGCCTGAACAAGGCATCGTGGCCAAGATTCAGGACATCCTCGGCGGCTTTGCTGGCGATAGCATGACGATGGCCGTCGGCGGCGTAGTCGCCTTAGCGGCGCTCCTGGTCGGGCTCACATATTTCCGGCGCCGACGCCAGGCCGAAGCCGAGTTCGAGGAAAGCATTCTTACCGATACCGGCACCACCACCGAAGAGGTGGCGACGACCGAAAGCGGTGGCCAGAGCGCCGCCATGGCCACATCTTCCGCCGGTAACACATCATTCCTGAGTGACTTTAGTCAGGGCGGTATGGGTAACATTTCTACCGACGAAGTCGACCCGTTGGCAGAGACCGAGGTATATCTCGCCTACGGCCGTGACGAGCAGGCAGAGGAGATTCTTAAGGAAGCCGTTAATAAAGATCCGGGTCGCCAAGAGCTCAAACTGAAGCTGCTTGAAATCTATTCTGCGCGCAACGACGTTGGCGCGTTCGAGACCATGGCGGAAGAGCTGTATGCAGCACAAGAGGGCCGCGGCGGTGAGCTTTGGAACACGGTGGCGGAAATGGGTCGCAAGCTCAATGCCGAGAATCCTATGTTTCAAGTCGTGGCACCCGTGGCCGAGGTCCCGTCAGCAGCCGCATCTGACGCGGCGATGGACTTTGTGGAGGCCCCTGAAGAGGTGCCGGCCACCGACATCGGGCTTGATATGGGCGCCGACGCTGGCGAGGTGGATGCGCCGGCCGATACCGGTCTCGAGTTTGACCTAAATATGGATACCGGCGTGGCGGTCGCCGACGACGAGCCGGCCATTGCCGAGGAGCCGTCGATCAGTGCTGATCCCGCCTTCTCAGATACGGCTGACGACGTGACTGGGGTGGGGTTGGAGGATGACGCTGAGGTCGCAGCAGCAGCGCTGGTGGCGGATGCAGAGGCCGACTTCGATATCAGTGAGGGTACGGGCAAAGGCGATCTCGCTGTGGCCGAGGATGTTAGCGCCGCCGTCGATGTCGCGACCGACAGCGGTGATGTTCAGTGGGACCTTGATTCGGATTCGGATTCAGCTGAGGAGGCGGTTGCCGAAGTAGCCGCCGATGCAGGCCCCTCCACCGATGATTCGCAACAGTGGGATGAAACAGCCACCAAACTCGATTTGGCCAAGGCCTATGTCGATATGGGTGATGCCGAGGGTGCCCGCAGTATCCTTGATGAGGTTCTTGCCGAAGGTAACGACGAACAGAAGAAGCAAGCGGCCGAGCTGGCAGCTCAACTTGGCTGAGCAAGACTTGCGAAAAAACAAAATCTCAACGCTTCCTCTCTAAGGTAATAAAACTGAAGGCATAGCGATGTCTTGCATCGGCATCGTGCGTATGTCGTTCCAATTCCTGCCAATCACTCCATGTCAAATCGGGAAACCATGTGTCACCCTCGACGCATGCGTGAATGAATGTTAGGTAAAGTCGCTCTGCCTTCGGCAGCATCTGTGCGTATAGGTTGGCGCCACCTATTACAAAAAGCTCCGAATCCCCGCGCGCGATGTCTAGAGCCGCCTCAATAGAAGACACGGTGACGCAACCGTCTGTCAACCGGTCGGGTTGTGACGTGAGAACGATGTTGATTCGGTTTGCCAATGGCTTGCCCAGTGACTCCCAGGTCTTTCGGCCCATGAGTATATGGTGGCCGGTTGTCAGGTTGCGAAAGTGCTTAAGGTCCGCAGGTAAGTGCCAGGGTAGGACGTTGTCCATACCAATCACACCATTCTCCGCCATGACGACGATCAAACAGATCCTTGGCGTTGGCAATGGCTCCTCGAATGAATGCAGACCATTGAGCAGCGAACCTCAGACTGCTATGGGTGCTTTGAGTGCGGGGTGGGGGTCGTAACCCAACAACGTGAAGTCATTGTAGTCGAACTCGAAAAGCGAAGTTCTGTCTGCATTTAATTGCATATGCGGCAATGATCTCGGCGCGCGCGCAAGTTGCGCGTGCGCTTGCTCGAAGTGATTGACGTATACATGGGCGTCACCGAGCGTGTGAATAAACTCTCCCGGCCGCAACCCGGTTACTTGGGCGACCATCATCGTCAATAAAGAGTACGATGCGATGTTAAAGGGCAGCCCCAGGAATATATCAGCGCTACGTTGATAAAGTTGACACGATAGACGGTTGCCGGCGACATAGAACTGAAAAAAAGCATGGCAAGGTGGTAGTGCCATACGTTCCAGTTCTGCCACGTTCCAGGCGCTCACGAATAATCGGCGTGAATCAGGATTCCGCCTAATCTCCTGTAGGACCTGGTTAATCTGATCGATGTGTCGTCCGTCCGGCGTTGGCCACGACCGCCATTGTGCACCATATACGGGACCTAATTCTCCCTCATCGTTAGCCCATTGGTCCCAGATGGCTACGCCGTGATCCTGTAGGTAGCGCACGTTGGTATCGCCCCGCAGAAACCACAACAACTCGTAAATGATGGACTTCATATGCAGCTTCTTGGTGGTGACGGCTGGGAAACCCTCCGCGAGATCGAAGCGAAGTTGGTAGCCGAATATGCTCTTGGTTCCGGTCCCAGTGCGATCCTTCTTGTCAAAACCGTGGTCGAGCACGAATCGCATAAGGTCTAGATACTGCTGCATGTGCTTATTCCCGATATTTGAGGCCGCTACCAGACCGACGCGACAATAGTGGTACCTTCCGGTATTTGAAAAATGGAATCAAGGCGAGACCAGCTACGAAACCACCGATGTGGGCGCCAAACGCAACGCCGCCCTTACTTGGATCAGCAAACGCGGAGCTGACCAGTTGCAAAACTATCCAAAAACCTAAGACCCACATCGCTTTTAGGCGCACCGTGTGGAAAAAGATACCAAGCGGGATAAGCACGAGGACGCGAGCGTGTGGATACAATAATACATATGCACCCAAAACACCGGAGATGGCGCCGCTTGCGCCGATCATTGGGATCTGAGATTCAGCGTTGGGCAAGGCGTGCGCGAACACAGCCGCGATGCCACACACGAGATAGAACACCACGAAACGGACATGCCCCATGCTGTCTTCTACGTTATTACCGAATATCCAGAGATAAAGCATATTGCCGATAAGGTGCATCCAGCCTCCGTGTAAGAACATCGATGAGAACACAGTGAGCGACGCCGGAACGAAATATAGTTCTGGCGGTAGCTCAGCGTGGCCAAACAGCACAGCCGGCACCGCACCCAACCCAAAAGCGATAATCTGCTGCCCCTGTGGGCCAGAGGAGAGTTGCCACAAAAAGGCGACACCGCACATGACGATAACGGCGACCGTCACGTAGGGGCGGATGGTGGTCGGATTATCGTCGTGCAGTGGGATCATTGGTGGGTGAGAGCTTACCATAGAGATCGGATTTCGATTAGACGTCCAGTTTGCTTGCGGCATTGACGACCCAGTACTGGGCATTTATATTGCAATGCCTCGCGTCGTCTTATTGATCGCACGGGGTATGGCGCAGCCTGGTAGCGCACCTGCTTTGGGAGCAGGGAGTCGGGGGTTCAAATCCCTCTACCCCGACCATCTAGCGCCCGTAGCTCAATTGGAAAGAGCAACGGCCTTTTGCTGTTGCGGTACGGCCGCAACGATAGGAGCCTTTGGGGGGAAATCGGAACCCTTAAAGTGGAGGACACTGTATCGGTAGACCCTTAACGTGTAACGGCGATGGCAATACCGAGGAAACCAATAGACCATCCTTGAGTATCGATCTGTTGGGATCCGTAGAGACTATACGTGTCCCGCCTGCGATGGCGAAGATATAGTCCAGACCACGAACTCCTGTGTATCGTTCTGGGGGCGGTGAAAACCGTGGTGGTATGCTAAGCCGTAGGTTACAGGTTCGATTCCTGTCGGGCGCGCCAGATTTGTGGAGTCATAAACGCGGTGGCGAGTATAATGCGCCTCTAGTGTGTTTATTCATTGTGGTGAGCGTAGCTCAGTTGGTTAGAGTCCCGGATTGTGATTCCGGTTGTCGTGGGTTCGAATCCCATCGCTCACCCCATACATGGGCCGTTAGCTCAGTTGGTAGAGCAGCTGACTCTTAATCAGCGGGTCGCAGGTTCGAGCCCTGCACGGCCCACCATAGACAATACAGCGAGGCTTGGGCGATTACGCTTAAGCCTCGTTTTTGCAGCTAATTGTCTATAAGTTATTGAATAATATTATAATTTACAGGGAGCGGTTATCCGTACACTTGTGACGACCCACAGTTTAGGGCACAATCGCTGAGCAGGAGAAACTGCTCGTCAATGCAAAACGGATTGACAGGAGAAGTCGCCTACGAAGCGTTCGCCGAAACTTGAGTAAGGACGCTCCTTTGACGCGCCTAGGGTTGTTGGCAATACGTAGGAGGAGTGCAATATGAAGAAGTTGACATTGGTTTTTTCGTCGACCCTCGCCTTACTTACCCTCAGTGTTTTTATCAACGTACTCCAATATAACCATACTCAGCGTTTAGAAGAACAAGTCTTCCTCAAGGAATTTGAGGCACAAACGATTCATTACGTGCTTGATCAAGAGGAAGAACAACTTCAGGCTATGACGCAGGAAGTGATGGCCATTGCCGAAATCGATAACGAACTTAAGGCTCAGCATTATGCCAACATCTTTATCGACGCGGCACGCAACTATGACCTGAACCCACGATTGTTATTGCTTCTGACGCTTATCGAAAGCCGCTTCGATCCACAGGCGGTGTCGAGTAAGGGTGCGCTGGGTATGACCCAGGTTATGCCCAACGTTTGGCTGACGAGAATCGAGTTTATTTCCGATCGCAGAGATCTGATGGACCCGTTTCTTAACATCTATGCTGGGGCGCACGTGCTTAGGTACTATCTGGATCGTGCCAAAGGCAACGTCAAGCTTGCGCTACTGATGTACAATCGTGGCGAAGGTGCAGTGAATCGTGACATTCTTAAGGGTCACGACCCAAGTAATGGCTATGCGCAGAAGGTATTGTTCAGTGATGAAAACGAGCGGCGGCGCGAATCTTCGCGAGCAGCGAGCGATGGAGACGACCAAACCGGCTGAGCGCTGAAGGCACGACAACTCCCGATTTTCTAGTCACAGGCTAACGGCGTGTAGCTTGCATCCCGTTAGCTATAGCTTGGGGCGCCGACTCGAGTGATTATCGGTTTTGCTACGCGAGTTTTTGAATAGCTAGCGTCTTGCGCGACAAGAAGGTCGTTGTGGCACAATTACGGGCGCGCGAATGTGGCGGAATGGCAGACGCGCTGGATTTAGGATCCAGTGGGGAAACCCGTGGGAGTTCGACTCTCCCCATTCGCACCACGTGAGCCCTGGTTTTGTTGAACGTCGGTGGTTGGCGGCGGTCTACCGACACGGTATCCTAGCCGCGAATATTGTTTCTCTAAGTCAGTAACTTACTGAAGCACGGGACAACGGTTGGAAAGTTAAGCATGCAAGTGTCGGTTGAGAACAAGGGTAACTTGGGGCGTCGGATGACGGTCGCCGTGCCGGCCGAACAATTCGAACAGGCTTTGGTCAGTCGTTTTCAGCGCCTTTCCAAGCAAGTGAAGGTACCTGGTTTTCGCCCCGGCAAGATTCCTATGAAGGTTATCGAGGCACGCTACGGTGGACGCGTTTTGGACGAGGTTGCAGGCGAGCTGATCCAAAATACGTTCCGCGAGGCCATTGGCCAAGAAGGACTAAAGCCAGTGGCCGGCCCTCACATCCATCCTAAGGCGATTGAGCGAGGTAAGGAGCTTGCTTACACGGCTGAGTTCGAGGTTTATCCGGAAATCCCTAAAGTTGATTTGGCTGGGCATGCCATCGAGCGCCCAGGTTGTAGCATAACGGACGAGGATGTGGAGCGATCGGTGCAAAATCTGCGCAAGCAGCGCCCTGAGTGGCATGCGGTGAAACGCGAAGCTCGTTTGGATGATCGTATGAAGATCGATTTTGAGGGTAAAGTCGATGGAGAATCGTTCGAAGGGGGACAAGCAACTGATTTCGCACTGGTTCTAGGTACGGGGAGCCTGATACCCGGCGTTCTAGGTACGGGGAGCCTGATACCCGGCTTCGAAGAAGGGCTCGTCGGCGCTAAAGCAGAAGAGACCCGTACATTAGATCTAGAATTTCCGGCAACCTACTCGAATCAGGCACTAGCGGGCAAGCCGGCGAAGTTCGAAATTAAGATTCACGAGGTGGCTGAGCCGGTGTTACCCGAAGTGAACGAAGACTTCGTCCGTCAGTTTGGTATCGAGGATGGTAGTGTCGATACATTGTATAAGGGCGTACGCGCGAACCTAGATCGAGAAATGGCACAACGTCTGAGGACGGTGTTAAGAGCCCGAGTATTTGAAGCGTTGGTGGGCGCCAACAAGTTTGAAGTGCCTGAAACCCTGCTGAAAGCAGAGACTGAGTACGTTCGCCGTCTTCATGACGCCATGCGACAACAGGGGCAAGCTGATGCCGAAACTGCAACTGCAGAGGAGTCAGTAGTCTATGAAGCCACTGCACGACGTCGGCTGGCGCAAAACCTGGTCATCGCTGAGGTCATTCGAATCCAGGGTATCAAGGCCGAGCCGGAGAAAGTTCGTACACGCGTGGTGGAGATGGCGCAAGAGTATGAGTCGCCTGAAGAATTTGTGCGCGCGTGTTATGCTGCACCGGAGCGGTTGGCGGAGGTCGAAGCCGCCATCATCGAAGAGCAAGTGGTGAAATACCTGCTAGGAACAGCTACAGTGACAGAAACACCACTGACTTTTCAAGAGTTGGTGCAATTGAACGCTGCGCCGACAGCGAAGGGATAACTAAATGCCGCGATTCACTGATCCACTAAGGACTAGGACCCACGATATTCTTGACCAAGCCAGCGCAACGGATGCTGTGGGGCTAGGCCTGATACCCATGGTCGTCGAGACTACTGGTCGTGGCGAGCGCGCCTACGACATCTACTCCCGCATGCTCAAGGAGCGCGTGGTATTTCTGGTTGGCGCGATCGAAGACCACAATGCCAATCTGGTGGTGGCCCAGTTACTGTTTCTTGAGTCAGAAAACCCTGACAAAGATATCCACCTATATATCAATTCGCCCGGAGGCGTCGTAAATGCTGGATTGGCGATCTACGATACCGTGCAGTTTGTAAAACCTGATGTCAGCACGGTCTGCCTAGGCCAAGCAGCTAGCATGGCCGCTCTGATTCTGGCCGGCGGCGCCAAAGGTAAGCGATACGGCCTACCGCATGCCCGAATGATGATTCACCAGCCGATGGGGGGGTTCGAGGGGCAGGCGACTGATATCGATATCCATGCCAAGGAGATCCTACGGGTACGCGAACGGCTCAATAAGATCTTGGTCAAACATAGCGGGCAGACCATGAAGAAGGTTCAGCAGGATACCGACCGGGATTACTTTATGGATGCGGAAGAGGCGGTGGCATTCGGCTTGATGGATGAGGTGATTGCAAAGCGTGCTTAGGCTGGGTATTTTCGATCTAGATTGTGCTATAAACTATCAGAAGGGGCGTAAACCTTGCAAAACTTCGTGAAACGCCGCATCTCGTTCCACAAAGAATGCGAACGGCGAGGTTAGAGAATGGCGGACGACGACAAAGGCAAAGGCGACAGTAAGGGCGAGAAACTTCTTTACTGCTCGTTCTGCGGCAAAAGTCAGCACGAGGTACGTAAGCTGATCGCAGGCCCGTCTGTATTTGTTTGCGACGAATGCGTTGAGTTGTGCAACGATATTATTCGCGAGGAAGTACAAGAAGAACGCAACGCAGCTCAGACTAAAGGCAAGTTCCCCACACCCCACGAGACCAATCAGATTCTCATGGAGTATGTGATTGGGCAGCCTGAGGCTAAGAAGATTCTAGCGGTAGCCGTTTACAATCATTACAAACGTATAGAGCATGAATCAAAGATTGGGGATGTCGAACTCTCCAAGAGCAACATTCTCCTAATCGGCCCCACGGGTTCAGGCAAAACTCTGCTTGCTGAGACCTTGGCGCGAGTGCTCAATGTGCCGTTTGCGATTGCCGATGCAACCACGCTAACCGAGGCAGGTTACGTTGGTGAAGACGTCGAAAATATTATCCAAAAGCTGCTGCAGAAATGCGATTACGACGTAGAAAAGGCACAGCGAGGAATCGTTTATATCGATGAGATCGATAAGATCTCACGCAAGTCAGACAATCCGTCGATCACGCGTGACGTTTCTGGCGAGGGCGTCCAGCAAGCGTTATTGAAGTTGATCGAAGGCACGGTTGCATCCGTGCCCCCACAGGGCGGACGCAAGCACCCGCAACAAGAATTTCTGCAGGTCGATACTAGCCATATCCTGTTTATCTGTGGCGGTGCATTTTCTGGTTTGGAAAAGGTAATCCAAGAACGTTCAGAAAAGAGTGGTATAGGATTCGGCGCGGACATAAGGGGCAAGTCGGATCAGAAGAAAATCGGCGATGTGCTACGCACGGTAGAGCCCGAAGACCTGATTAAGTATGGTCTGATTCCTGAATTTGTTGGTCGTATGCCAGTTATCGCCGTGTTGGATGAGTTGGACGAGAGCGCATTGATACAGATTCTAACCGAACCCAAGAATGCGCTTGTTAAGCAGTATCAACGATTACTGCGGCTCGAAGGCGTGGAGCTTGAAATTCGCGACGATGCGCTCGCTGCCGTCGCCACGCGTGCAATGGAACGCAAGACTGGTGCTCGCGGGCTGCGCTCGATTCTAGAGAACGCCCTACTAGATACGATGTTTGACCTGCCATCACAAGACAACGTCAAGAAGGTTGTCATGGAAGCAAACGTTATTACGGATTCGGTACAGCCCGTCCTTATATATGGGGACGATGCCGAGCAGGAGCAGAAAAGGGCCTCCTCCGGATCCTAAGTGGGGCAAGACCGTATCGAGCAAAATGGCCCCGCATTCGCTGGGGCCTTTCTCTATTGGGGGTGCAAGTGGCCGGTTGGGTCAATAATCGGCGTTTCGGCGTGTTGAAATCTGGTCGCCCAGCCACCAGACTATATAGAGTGGGTAAAAAGCACGGCGGCTCACTCCGCCGCGGCACCGCCTAACGACGACTTCAGAAGAGGGAATCTATGACTGAAGAGCATTCAGAGCAGAAACTAGAGATGATCCCGGGATCGGGCGCAACCTTGCCGGTATTACCGTTGCGGGACGTCGTCGTGTTCCCGCATATGGTTATTCCATTGTTCGTTGGGCGTAAGAAGTCCATCAAAGCACTCGAGCGTGCTATGGAGGCCGGCAAACAGATCATGCTTACCTCACAGAAGAGCGCCTCGGAGGACGATCCGACACCGGACCTTATCAATACGGTTGGCACGGTTGCCAACATATTGCAGTTACTAAAGTTACCCGACGGAACGGTTAAGGTACTGGTCGAGGGTGAACATCGTGCCACGGTTGAGCGGTATAAGGAGACCGAGGAGTATTTCCTGGCTGATGTTGTATTGCTTGCTAGTGAAAGCGGGGACGAACTCGAAACCGAAGCACTCACTCGTTCCGTCCTGAGCACGTTCGATCAGTATGTGAAGCTGAACATGAAGATCCCGCCAGAGATTCTGACATCGTTAGCGGGCATTGACGATCCGGGG
>SMUX01182882.1_pt1 | contig 28783 bp, 25 predicted proteins | sample 2456431 | NCBI WGS metagenome assembly SMUX01 (sample SAMN11095930, study PRJNA526329) | marine sediment metagenome | biome: Marine sediment; feature: Surficial sediment; material: Deep marine sediment; isolation source: Hadal surficial sediment | place: Pacific Ocean | collected 2014-11 | depth... | reverse complement strand
CGTCCTACAAGCGAAAATAACCGTAAGGGTCTTGATAAAAACGTGACTAACGGTGGCGAAGCCCATTCTAAAGGAGGTAGTAATATCACATGGAGAATGGGTGTCAAGGGACGCAATTTGACCCCAAAAAGGCGCTGGGGTTTGCTGTCAAGTCCGTTGTTTACTAACTGTCACAGAAGCAAAACAAAAGCATTTCCCAACGCAAAAAATCAGGGATGGAGTCAATGGAGGGGTTCTTCTTGACTCTACTCCGAAGGTGATATAAACGCCAGGTGGGCACAGAATTATGGACGCTATGAGTGCTCCCTTGGATGTCGTGTGATACCCTGCTCGGAACGGTATCCATTGGAATCTGTCGCATCTGCCAACGGGTAAATGTGAATAGGAGGTCGTTGCAATGCCGAGCGAGGCCAAGCAAAGCAATTTGAAAGTCTTAGTATCAGTGATCAGCTTCCTTCTTTTTTTAGCAGCTGGGGTGGAGGTCAGCCGATCCCAGCAACCTCAATGGAAAGAGGAATGGAAACGAACCGTTACTGCCGCAAAAAAAGAGGGTAAGCTCGTTTATCACGCCGGCAGTGCGAGTGCACCCTATTTGCGTGAATTTCAGAAAAGATACCCGGAAATTAAGGCCACACGAATGCTTACACGAGGAGGCAGCGCAGCGGCCCAACGCTTGATGGCAGAGCGTCGAGCGGGCCTCTATGCCTCGGATATTCTGATCATGGGCGGTACCTCTGGGACGAGGCTCGCTAATGCTGGGGTTCTCGATCCACTCGAGCCCAATTTCATTTTGCCAGAGATTCTAGATCGCTCCAAGTGGTGGGGAGGTAAGTATCACTATTTGGGTAAAAAAAGTGGATACATATTCGTGTTCGCTATGACACCCCGCCCTTTTACGGGCTACAATACCGACCTTGTCAAACCGGCTAGCCTAAAGTCTTACTGGGATCTTCTCAAACCGGAGTGGAAAGGAAAGATGGTAGCTCTGGAACCTGGGAGGAGCGTACAGGGATTTCTTCGCTTCTTGTACCATAACCCAAAGCTAGGTCCTAATTTCCTTAGGCAGCTTCTCGGAAAGGCGGGACTGACCTATAGTCGCAGTGGCCGACAGGTTGTTGATTGGTTGGGAGCCGGGAAGTTTGCCATTGCACTATTTATCAGCCCGTCAAGATCTGGACTCGTTACAGCCAAGAGCCAAGGGTTACCAGTCGACTGGTTTTTACCTCAGCACTTTAATGACGGGGTTCCGATAACGGGTGGCCCCAATAACGTGTCTCTCGTCAACAGGGCACCGCATCCCAACGCGGCAAGACTTTTTATTAACTGGTTTCTTTCCCGGGAGGGACAAACCGTTGCCCAGAAGGTCGGCGGTGTCGAGGGCGGCACTCGTGGCGTAGGCGTTGACTCACTGAGAATCGATATTCCAAAAGACGATGTCCCAAAGGCGTACCGTCGACTTGAGGGGGTTAAGTATCTTTACACGGAAAGTCCGGAGTTCATGAATATGGAGCCGATCATGGAGCTGATAAAAGAAGCTCGTAGGAAGCGATAGAGGTCGTGGAATAGCTGCGACTTAAAGATGCAAATTTTCTATACTAATAGGAGGGGGTATTAACCATGATTGCCAAGATCAGACACTGTGCAATTTGGAGTGATGGATGCGAGAGATCATCCAGATTCTATAAGATGATCTTTGGAATGAGACAATTTACCCATGGGCCCCGTGAAGGGGAACTCCCAAATTATGGAGATGACCAGCCCAATCGACCCCGTGGGCAGATTAGTGATGGAATCATTGGGCTTGCACTCAATCCCAAGCCACCAGGATTTCGCTCGGGACTAGACCATTTCGGGTTTCAGTTAGAGGATGTTGAAAGGGTCGTGAGCAGGGTCCTTCAATACTACCCCGACACCATTGTGACTAAGGGCCTCGAGGGAGTCTCCTTTGTTGCCTTAAGGATCCATGATCCTGTCGGAACCCATATTGATATAGCTCAAGAGGGTGGAGCCCATTTGAGGGACGGATACAGCAGGGGTGAGGGTTGGAATAATCCGCGGCACCTGCATCATATAGCGATTCGGGCAATAAAACCTGCCCTCTTAGCGGAGTTTTATCAGAGGATATTTGAACTCAGCGAGGTGAAGAACCTTTCTGGTGAGGGAGGAATTTGCCTTACCGATGGAACATCTTACCTTCTCATCCGCCCTTGCAACAACCAACATTACAGGACCATGAGCCAGGGCCTAGACCACCTCGGCTTTAAGGTCGAGAACATAGAAGCAGTGAAAAAGGAGCTAGACGATATAGGTAAGGCGTTTCCAGAATCAGCACCCAGAAAAATACATATTGGTAGAAATGGACCGTTTATACAGAAGGATATGGATGAATGCCCCCTGGGCCATTTTGCAACCTCTGATCCTGAGGGTGTGTTAATAGATATTACGGAACAGTAAAAACGCGCAGCAATCGTTGGACAACTTTTACAAGGGGATCCAAATGGAAAAGTATATTCAGGTCGATGGTTTGAAAACTCGCTATTTAGAGGAAGGTACGGGCCCGGCGGTTGTCTTACTTCATGGGGCTTCGTTGGGTTCTTCAGCGGATGTGTACCAAGACACATTGGAAAGATTGGCCAAGGGAGGCTATCGGGCCATCGCCTTCGATCAACCCGGCTACGGCCATACGGATAACCCGAGTGACTATAGAGCTTCGTACCGGATGCGATTTATTCCCGAATTCATCGATGCCCTGGGCCTCAACACCGCATGTGTGGGGGGTCATTCTCAGGCGGGGAACATGGTGACGCAGTTGGCCCTGGATCGATGCCCCCAAGTGAGCAAGGTGATAGTCATAGGGACCGGGCCGCTTCTCCCCCCGCTACCGGACCAGGGCGGTGGGGGAAGAGCGCGGGGCGGAGACAGTGGAGACGAGTCTGAACCCACCCTAGAGTCAACCAGAAAAGACCTTGAAGAAAACACCTTCAATCAAGAACTCATCACCCCTGAAGTGGTGCAAAAAAGACACCAGATGAGCATAGGGGAAAACTTTGAGGCTTCCAAACAGCGGGCAAAGGCTCGGGAGCGGTCGACGGATGATGTGCCACTGTGGAAACGATTGAAGGAGCTACCGGTTCCTCTTTTAATGATCTATGGAGCGCAGGATCGTGGTCAGGCCGGAAAAAGGGCTGCTCTGTTCATGGAAATGGAACCAGGCCTCAGACTGGAAGTGATCGACAAGGCGCGCCATATGGTCATGTGGGACGCCAGGGAACTTTTCGCCAAAAAACTCCTGGATTTTCTTTCTGGATGACGGATCGGAGTCAACGACAGACAAATTATTAGTTAGACGGATTCTCTCCTGCTACAACCTTGCCCGTAGCGTCTTCTTCGATCCAAGCCTGAAAACCCTAACGCTCGTACATTTTGCAGATCAAGCTGGTAAACTTTACGGGCTAAAGAAACTTGTAGATATGCTATTGGGTCGCTGCGTTCAGTTGTTCATGTCAGTCATGCTACCTGCTGTTTGTCAGCTTTTACATCGATTCACTCGCTAGCAGGTTGTTGAAAAAAGCTGTTTGCAGGCTGGTCAAAAAGATCTCAGAGGCGAGGCGCGCGAAAAATCGACGAGCGGAGGCGTACTTAGACGGTACGTTGGAGCGACTCCGCTTGGAGCGGGAATGATTCCCGCAGCGATCGAGCGCAACTATCCTAAACGCCTGCTTAAGGCAGGCTGGTGGCATATGAGTCTTTTTCAGCAGCCTGCTAGCAAAAAGGCATCGCTCAATCACCCCAAGCTGGAACATTTTTTGCCAAATAGATGCCGAAAATAGGACGCTTTGCGACATGCCGATCTAAGAACCCTGTAAACTCGGGATGCTTCGGATCTGGCACCCCTTTTGCACGAGAATGCCATCAGTAGGCCGCCAAATGAGAAGGAAAATCCTCATAGTGGACGACAATTCGGAGCTGCTCGAGGTTTTGCAGCAGGGTCTCAAACAATACGACCTCATTTTGGCAGAGAATGGAAAACAAGCTGTGGAAATTGCTTATACCCTCCACCCTGATCTCATCCTGATGGATCTCATGATGCCGGAGATGGATGGTCCTCAGGCTATCGGTTTGATTCGCCAGAACCTAAAAACCCATTCCATTCCGATCCTAGCCATTTCAGCCGGGTTCATCACTAATATCAAAGAAGAGTGTTCCCAAATCGGTTGCGACGATTTTATTGCCAAGCCATTCACGTTCACGCAACTGGGTTTCCGTATTGAAAAGCTACTGAAGAAGCACCGCAACTAGCCTGAGTACTCCCCCCCTTCAAAGCCTCTTTCCCCATTCGGGGTCCGGTCTTGCAATGACATCTTTACTCAGAGTTCCACAGGAGGATTCAGCCATGCTTTGCGCTCTCGCGTGTGGAGAGAATGAGTGCAGAAACCACCATTATTGCGCCAGTGAATTGAAGCATCGTCAATCGCTCGCCCAACACAAGCGCGGCAGCGAGGATTGAAATCAGAGGCTCTAGATTCAGCAGCATCGCCGTAGCTGCAGAACCCACATGCTTGATTGCCGTGAACATCGCAAGGATGCCCACGACAAATCCAAAGGCGGCACCACTGAGTCCGGTCCAGCCACTAGTATTTTGCGGCAGGGCGATGCCGCCGACCAGTAAAATGACGCCCATGATCAGAAAAGTGCTACCTGCGCTCACATACATGGTAAAGGTGAGGACACCCAATTCGGAGACCAATCGCCTGCTGAGGATAAACGTCACCGCTGTGCTAACAGCAGCAACAAAGGCCAGCGCTATTCCACGCCAGTCGAGCTCAGACAGAGACGGGCTCAAGGCAATGACGATTCCAGTGAAGGCAAGCAAAAAGGCCCCAACCCGCATAGGCCCAAGTCGCGCTCCCTCTTGAAAATGCGAAATCGCGGCCACTATCAACGGAAAGGAATAGAAGAGCAAGGCCGCCAGGCCGACCGGTAAGAAGACTACCGACGAGAGATAGCACGTGGGACCGAGAAACCAGATTGCAGTTAACCTCAACATCGGCAACCGGCTACCCGTCGGTATTACGGTGGGCCTACCTAGTAAAACGACAGCGATACCAATGGCGAGTGTGCACGCTAAGAAGCGGCTCCCGAGTACGGTGACCGGGTTGCTGCCCGCATCATAGGCCAACCGTGCAAAAGTAGTGTTTAACCCCAGAACGATGGCTGCCAACAGACCGAGCAGACGACCCATTGCAACCGTCTGGGCTATTCCGGCTTTGCTAACCGCTTGCGAAGACAATTCAGTGTTTCTCACCCACACCATCCACTGGCGAGTTTTAGGAATAGCCTACAATGGTCATCAAAATTCCAAAACGAGCAGTGAGATGAAAGAACCTGCACCATTTTGGAATTGGATAGGCCTACTTGACGAGCAAGGATTTGATTCTATGGTGGCCGCAGCAGGACTCGAACCTGCGACCTCTTGCAGGTGAGGCTAACTCCTACCGCGACAACAACCTAAACCTGCCTAAATAACCCACGCATTTCAAGCCCTAGAGGTCCGCTTGTTAGGCAGCTTTTGGGGCTTGTATGCTCCTGTACACGGACAGAAAGCGGACAGTGGTCAGAGTTACCTTGATTGGCAGTTAGCCCTGTTAAGACTGCTCAGATGCGATTCAATTAAACGTCACTTTTAGTTAGGCTAGGAGCCGCTCTGGGCTTGGGTTTGCTCAGTGTAAAGTCCCCAGGATGCAATTAATGAGCTATTTCTTTGCGTCCTGAGTCAACTAGATGTGCTGCTGAGACAAAAACGGCGGCCCGATATGGACCGCTGCAGGGAAAGAGCAAGAGCCAGCATCCAGGATGGAAAGGGATCTTGTTTTAGTGAAGGGGCTCTATCAGTTGGTGCATGGGACTCCTCCCATAGGCCCAGGTGGTGAAGAATTTATTTTGCTGATCTCCGGCTGGTCAATGAAGCTAATGATTCTCAATTCGCAGGAGCACTTGGGGCAGACAAGAGGTCCGCGTGTGGCGGGAGAGGGCGGCCATGAAAATCAACTACCGATACTCCGACGAAGAGTATGCCGAGCGACTCAAGAAGCAGTCCCTGATCGGTCAGGTCTTCTTCGGGGGCGCCTTCGCGCGCTGGTTCACGGACCCCGGTCTCCTTTTCCGGAGTACATGCGGGAGTAGCTGACGCAACATGTCATGCGCGTCTTCATGGAGTGGACGTTCAGCCTCGCGGAGCGGGACGCCAACTCGGACGCGATGAGCGAGCGCTCTACGTGCATCCTTCAAGAAATCACGGTTCAGCTGACGAAGACCGAAGACGACACCCTGACCATCCGATACCCCCAGCGTCCGCGCGTGCGGGATGTCGTTAATCTGAAACGCGAAGGCGAAGAGGTGAAAGGAAAGGCCTCTTCCCGGGCTCTCGTCGACAAGGGCGGCGGGAAGGTGATGAAAGTGAAGTGCTCCCTTCAGTCGGGCGGGGGGTTTGAATCCGAGTTGGAGCTTTCGTGCGGCTCAGGAGTCAGTGGAGCGGGGGATGGGATTCGAACCCACGACGCTCTCGTTGGCAAATCGGGTTTTCGCCTGGTTCTACCGCCAACGGACTGGGTCGTAGCCGCCGAGGAAGTAGCGGCGGAAGGCTTGGGTGATGATCTGGCGGCCCCAGTTGAAGCGGCCGTATAGGCGGAGGAAATTGACGATCTCCAGCGTCATCCTCGCCTGGTCGCGGAACTTCAGCTGCTTGAGCGCCGAACGGAAGTCCGCCTCGTGCGGCCGGGCGAAGGCGATCTTGAACGGGTTCCACTGGTCGGAGCAGCGCCGGACCTCGGAGGCAATCATACTGCGGTACACCTGTTGGACGGGACGGTTCCGCAGCAACGACTCCACCGCCGCCTCGCCCGCGATCGCGCCTGAATGAAGCGAGCAGCTCATGCCCTCGGCCATCATGTTGAGGAACCCTGCGGCCTGGCCGGCGACAAGGACGTTGCCCTTCCCGAACACGTAGCGGTTGGTGAGCGATAGGCCGAAATTCTCGATACATCCCTCGCGGTCTTCGGGAGGACCGAGCCGGACGCCGTACTTCTCCTCCAGGTAGCGCTGAAGTCGGCCGTGGACGTCGTCAAAATTCTGGCCCGGGACCCAACCCACACCGAGGATTTGGCGGTTGTCCCGCGCGTGGCTCCAGGTGTAGTAGCCGAGCTTGGGATGGAACCAGAAGTGGAAGTAGTCGTCGTCGAGGGGGCACTCGGAGATCTCGTGGAACTTCTGTCCGACCATGAACCACGGGATCTGCGGGGGGTAATCGGTATAGACCTTCCGAATCACCCCTGAATTCGGCCCGTCGGTTCCGATGACGTAACGGGCGCGGTACTCGATGGGCTTCCCGTGCTTGAGGGCTTCGACTTTGACGTGATCGCCCTCGTCCTTGAGCGAGATGAAACTCGTCTCATCATGCACTTCCACCCCGCTACGCTCGATCGCCCAGTGGTCGGAGTACTTGCGGTGAAGATGGGGCGTCGGCCCGCCGTCGAAGTCCATCGAGAGCGACAGCATGCTCGGGAAGTGGAAGGTCACGCCGCGGCAGGCAGTGGGCTCATGCAGGATCTTCCTGGGTAGGGGCCCGAAATTCTCCAGCAGGAACCGATGGCCGCGCGGCGACAAGATACCGCTGCAGATCTTGTGGCGGGGGAGCTTCTTCTTTTCGAGGACGACGGTCTCGTATCCCGCGTCCACCAGCCGCTTGGCGCACGCCGCGCCGGAGAGACTGGCGCCGATCAGGAGGACATCGACTGTCCTCATGGCGCCACCTCCGCGAGGTGCACGACTGGGACATCGGTTACCGCCTCGAACGGCTCGATGTCGTCCACGCATTCCACGACGATCCGTTCCACGGTGCGGCCTTCGAGGATCCATCGCGCCTGTTCGGCGGCGTCGATGCAGTCCATGCCCATGCGGCTCTGCAGGCTCGCTGCTCCTGTTGCGATCGCGGCACGTTGCAGATCGAGGTTCATCTCGCAGCCCAGCCGCTTCCGGAGCTCGTCGTAAAACTGTACGAGTCGCCGGAAGTCGGTGTGGTAGCCGCGGGTTTCGATGACGTAAAGGTCGGTCGGCCGCAGGGCGGGGCGCTTGCGGAGCAACGCTTCTCCCAACCCGACCACCTTGTACCCCCACGATCTCAGCGGTCGGTGCAGAATGCCGTCGGCCACGATCAGTTCCGTACCCACCAGAGAATCAAGGAACTGCTTGTGACGTTCCGGAGAAACCGGCCGCCCGGCCTCGATCGCGGCCGCGATATCAGCGCCATCGACGGGCGAAACGCCGAGCCGCTGCAGCACAACTTTGTAGAGCTTGTGTTTGCGAAGCGAGTCCCCGGGAAGGAAAGAGCCCCTTTGTCCATTGACGCGGTCCAGTTCCGGCAGATCCAGCGGATTCGACTTGCGAAGGTCGAGCGTCATTCCGACCGTGTCGATCTCCTCCGGGCACACAGGCTCGCAGGCGCCGCAGGTCACGCAGGCATCCAAGGACTCCCGCAAATCCGCCGCCGAGGCGCCGCCCTGCAGGGCGAGCGCACGGCCCGCGAGCGTGAGCGAAAGATCCCGCGTCTCCCGCCAGACGGGGCAGGGCAGGACGCATATTCCGCACCCGGTACATGCACGGTAGTCGTTCATCAGAAGATCACGTCCGCGTTCAGGATCATGGACGGATCGGCCTTTTTCTTCATGGCGAGATGCTTGTCCACGAGCGTGTCGCCGAACGCACGGCGGATATAGCCCTTCATCATCCCGCCGAACCGATAATAGGACGTCTTCAGGTCGAGGCCGATGTCGTAGATCGCATTCTTGAAGGACTGAAGGTGGTCGCGGCTATACATGTCGCCCTTGATCATCGGCTCGAACTCGCATCCCCACGCGAAGCCCTCGGCGTCGGGCGGGATGCAGGAAAGTTCGTACCGGGGGAGCCGGCCGCGCAGCTTGATTCCGACGCAGTAGAGCGTGTAGTGGGGAAAGTACTTCCGGCAGACCGCGTTGCCCCGCTCCACCACTTCCACAAACTTTTCCTCGTTTGTGGAGAGATCGGGGATCACCATCTGCTGACCTCCCCACAACTTCCACACCGCGCGGGAGAAGACGACCGTGCGGTCCACGATCTTTCCCTTGCGAATGTGGTGGGAGGGCTCGAACTCCGACATCAGCGCCTTCTTGCGCCCCTGAAGGTACAACGCTTCGTTCATCTTCCAGGGACGGAGGGCGTAGTAAACGGCCATCCTTGCCGTGAAACTGAACTCGCCATAACCCCGGAGGCGCCGGCGCCAGCGGGCGAAGAACTCCCGTTCCCGCTCCTCCGAATCAAACGCCACGAGCAGGTTTACCGCGCGGTCGAGCATCGTGAGGATACCGCAGTAGTCCGCGGCACCCTCTTTCGACAGCATCTGCAGGTCTTCGATCGCGGTACGGAGCGAACTGTAATAGAAATAGTGCATCGAGCAGGGCGTGTAGGGGCGGATCTTCATCGTCGCTTCCGTGATCACGCCGAACTGGCCGTAGCCCAGCAGCGCCTGTTCGAACAGCTCGGGATTCTCCTTTTCCGAGCACTCCTTGATCTGCCCGGTCGGGGTCACGACTTGGAGCGCCACGGCCTGGTCAGCGCTGCAGCCGTACTTGGGGGAATTCACGTCGATACCGCCGACTCCCAGCGTCCCGCCGACGGAGGACGTAAGATTCAAGGGTGCTGAAAGATAATCGAGTCCCTTCCGGCGGAGCGCTTCCGCCAGCGCGTGCCAGTAGATGCCGGCTTCGGTACGGACGGTCAGATTCTTCTCATCGATCGACAGCACCCGGCTCATCCCGTTCATTGCGACGAGCAGGCCGCCGAAGGCGACGGACTCGCCCTCGGTGGTGAGGCCGCCGCCGCGCGTCTTCACAGGGACTACGTGCTGCTGCGCGGCCCTGAGGATGGCAGCGATCTGCTTCGCGGAACGCGCAATCACGAGTGCATGCGGCATGCCCTGCGCCACGCCGCCACCGTCGGTGCGGTAGAGCGACCGGTCGACGCGTTTCTCCCGGACATCAATCTCCTGTTTCTTCAGGTCGGCGACGAAGGCGCCCCAGTTCTTTCCGTCCCAGAGGCCGGAGTTGGTCTGCTGGCGAGGAATTCCCTGGAGGGAGTCGGAGGCCACCGGGCAGGCTTTCATCGGTTCGCCCCGGATTCTACCTGATTTCCCGGGTATGATAAGAATCTGCTTTTGAGCAACGGCCACCAAGAATCGAATAATTCCCGGAACAGCCACCGATCAGCCCGCCGTCGAGAGCCCTAAGCGGGTGCGGGACAGGCAAATGGGCCAGCCCTCCTTTTTTTTGGTGGACAATATCCGATACCGGCCTATTATGTCAATCCGAATTATAGCACTGATAGAGTTCTGCAGCTAAGCCTATTTCAGAGTATACTGAGCCTTAATTCCCAATTAGGATGCAATTCATGAGGTACTGAAAATAACAAACGGGCCGTCAGGTGTCTTGATTCTTAAATATTCGTTCTCACTGATTCAATAACTTTGTTGGCACAAGTGGCAGGTCTTCAATCGCGTGTGTATAGTTCGTTAGAGTAATTCATGGTGGTCGCAGCAGGACTCGAACCTGCGACCTCTTGCATGTGAGGCAAGCGCTCTAACCAGCTGAGCTATGCGACCATCCGAGTTTTCTTTTAGCACCTTCGTAGACGGGCTTCAACAAACCAAGATTCGTCTACAAGATTCTCTCGCAAAGCCGCAAAGGGCGCCAAGTTCGGAACGAATAACAAATATTCTCTTTGCGAGCTTGGCGTCTTGGCGCGAGATATTTTACCAATCGCCCTGAAAAACACCCTATCAACCCAACGCTTCAAATACGTTTGGCTAAATTTTTCTCACCGCAGATTAAAGCGAAATTGAAATGTCCTTTAACGTGGGTTTGGTCGCCGCTCTTCCAGAACCGGAAGTAATTCTCTTCAAACCTCTTTTTCATCTCCGGCGGTTTTCTCTCCAACTCTTCAGCCGCCTCCAGCCAGTGGCGACCAGTGGGGATTCCCTCCATCCCATCCTGGTCGAAGGAGACTCTGTGCACATCAGCCCGGGTTATCCTGAACTCTTCCTGTTTGAGCAGCTCTTGAATTTCCTCGGCCGAATGAAAACGAAAGACCCCACCGTGAGAGCGGCCGAAGACCCGATTGACGATCTCATGGATAGACTGGTCGAGGGAATCGCACGCCTTGACCACAACTGGGTCTAGCACCGCTAGTCGCCCTCCCGTCTTCAGAACGCGCCGAGCTTCGCGTACCACCAAAGGCGGATCTTGAAAGTGATGCAGGCTAAAGGCCACAAAGCCGCGGTCGAAAATCCCGCTGCGAAAGGGCAACACTCCCGCATCACCCGCCGCCTGCAAATATCCTGAGAGGGATTCTCGACTTGCCATATCATGGGCCACGCTCAACATGGCCAGGGCCTGATCCAGGCCGATGACTTTCCCTCCTGTGAGACGCTCGGAAACCGGCTTGGCAAAACGCCCGGTCCCGGTGGCGATGTCCAGTACCCATTCGCGGCCCTCCAGTTGGAGGCCTTCAATCAAGTGCAAGCCGAGCTTTGCACGGATATCCGACCTGCCCGCCCGCTGGTCGAATTCCAAGGCATGCTCGTGATCATGAAAAGAACTCATATTTTTTTCTCTTGCTTCATTTAGTTGCCAGCCCAGTTATGATTTTCCATTGCTCGTCATTGACCGGCATCACCGAGAGACGGGAAATACGAATGAGATCAAACTTGGCGAGTTTAGACTGGGCCTTCAGCTCTGCGAGAGAGACCGGTCGGGGAAGAGGCTTTGACGCCTCAATATCAAACACGAGGAGCTTCGGGTCCTGCTTTGTTGGGTCTGGGTAGGCGCCGGTGGTGGCACGAGCGATACCTACGGCGGACTTTTCCTTTCCTGAATGATAGATCAAAAACCAATCGCCTTTCCGAACAGCCGAGATGTGCTTCAAGGCCAGGTTATTCTTCACCCCATCCCAGGTGGTGCGTTTATCCTTTTGCAGTTGCTGGAAGGAATAAACGCTTGGTTCGGTCTTTACCAGCCAACGATGTGCCATTGATATTTCTCCCGGTGTCATTTAGCCCCATCCACCCAACCATTGTCAATGGTCTGAGAGGTTCATTCTCCTCGGCTCCCGCTGAGGGAGAGGTTTCTGAAACTCTGGTTTTTCTCCAGGAGCATTGGACCTAACATCATTCCCTGTTTAGCTATGGGCCTACTATCGGTGCTCACTAGAGTGTTGAAAAATTTTTGTCTAGCCTGGTCAAAAAGATTCCAGATGCAAGGCGTGCGAAGATTCCACGAGCGAAGGCGTACTTAGGCTGTACGTTGGAGCGAGCGGTTCAAGCACAACGCAGCAGGTGGGCCTTATTCAACAGGCTATCAAAATTGAACTCCCCACCTGAACATGTTAAGGGGAGACACCATGCCTACTTTTGAGAAATTCTGCGAAACCTTTTTTCAGAAATACTTCACCCTCCATCCCACCGATGCGATCCATTACGGCATCGAGGGTTACGATCACCTCCTCACAGAATTCAACGACGAAGCCTACGTTGAAGAAAAAGCATTTTCGCAGGACTCCCTCCAGGGACTCCGTCAGGTAAGCGTCAAGGGACTGACAAAAGACGAAACCCTTGATTATGCCTTGCTGGAAGGTCAGCTGACCATCGAGAAGTACGAATTCAACAAAGAGGACTACCGGATCAGGCAGCCTGATACCTACCTTCCCGCATCCCATATCTACATTCTGACGGTCCACCCGACAAAGGACCGGTGTGGGAGCATTATCAGCCGGCTCGAACGCGCCCCGCGGATGCTCAAGCAAGGAATAGAAAACCTCAGCCGCCCGGAGGCGAGCCCACCACGGCTCTGGACGGAGATGGCCATCGAAGCCGCAAAAGGGGAAACCACCTTTCTGGACCGGCTTGCCAGCATCCCAACGGTTCGCGAGTGCCTAAAGGATGCCGGTCGATTCAACAAGGCGGTGGAAAAGGTCAAAGACGCCATTCGAGACTATAAAGAGTTTCTTGAGCGGGACCTCCTGCCTCGGAGCCTTGGCTCCTATGCGGTGGGTGAAGAACACTATCACATCCTTCTCAAGAAGCGGCATTTTCTAACCCATGATGCACAGAGCCTGCTCGCCCTCGGAGAAAAGCTCTTTGAATCCACGAAGCGAGAGCTGGCACAGGTTGCCGAGGAGATCCTTCCGGGAAAATCCATTGCGGAGGTGGCCCTGAAGATTCAAGCGAGTCATCCGCCGGCCAGTGATGTCCTGTTGGCTTACCAGACTGCCATGGAGAAGTCCCGTTCGTTCGTTCGCGAAAAACAACTCGTTTCTTTTCCACCGAGTGAAAAGCTCCGCGTGGTCCCTACACCAGAATTCGAACGCCACGAGATACCTTTCGCCGCTTACCTTCCGCCTTCCCCAAAGGACCCAGAGCAGGTGGGCCATTACTATGTGACACCGGTCACAGATTCTGACGAGCTGAGGGAACACAACTGGGTCAGTCTGGAAAACACCTCTGTCCACGAGAGTTACCCTGGCCATCACCTTCAATTCACCGTTGCCAACTCCATTCGTGAGAGTTCCACCCTGCCGCGACTGATGAACGAGTCCTCCGTCTTTTATGAAGGATGGGCCCTCTACTGCGAGCAGCTCATGCAGGAGCAAGGATTTCTCAATACCAAGGAGCATCGCTTCGTGATGCTCAAAGACCGCATCTGGCGCGCCCTTAGAATTATTATCGATGTGAAAACCCAGTCGGGAAGGCTATCCTACGACGAGGCCACGGATCTCATGGTTCGCGAGCTTCACTTTCCGCGCAGCCAGGCACAGGGGGACCTAAACTGGTACAGTCATTCCCCCGCCACTCCCATGGGTTATGCCCTGGGCTGGTCCCTGATCAACCGGATCCGAGAACAGCAGAAAAAGAAGCTGGGTTCGCGCTTTAGCCTCCGTGATTTCCACGATCGCCTGTTGAGCGCCGGCAGCATCTCCCTTCCACTGGTGGAAAAAAGACACTTTTCCGAATGACTCAAAAAACCAAAACCACGAAGAAAAAGCAGCATGGTCCCCTTCTCGGAGCCCATATGTCCATCGCCGGGGGAGTAGAGAAGGCTCTCCTAGCGGGGGAAAGGGCCCAATGCGATGCGATCCAAATGTTTACCAAACCATCGCGCCAATGGGCGGCGGAACCCTATAGAGCAGAGGAGATTCAATTATTTCATCACAGTCAAAAAGAGACCGGCATCGTCAAAGTGATTGCCCATGACTCCTATCTGCTCAATCTGGGATCACCCGACGAAGGGCTGAGAAAAAAATCCATCCGTGCCTTCATTGATGAGATGGAACGCTGCGAGAGCTTAGCCATCCCCAACTTGATTGCCCATCCCGGGGCTCATATGGGTGCGGGAGAAAAAGCCGGAATCAAGAGAATAGCGCGCTCACTGGACCAGATTCACAAGGCGTGTCCTGCCTATCAAGTCAAAGCGACTCTGGAGATCACCGCCGGGCAGGGAACCACATTGGGATACCGTTTCGACCAGATCCGAAGCATGATGGATGGTGTCAAACAGAGCGAGCGCCTTAGGGTCTGCTTCGACACAGAGCATGCCTTTGCCGCTGGCTACGATATCAGAACGAAGGAAGGCTACGAGCGGACCTTCACGGAATTTGATGAACGAATTGGGATTGCTCTGTTAGCCGCCTTTCACCTCAACGACTCCAAGAAGGAGTTCCACTCCAGGGTGGATCGCCACGAACATATTGGCAAGGGGCATATTGGCGTGGAGGCCTTTCGATTGTTAATGAACGACCAACGATTTTGGGGTCTCCCTATGTGTTTGGAAACCCCCAAGGGTCTGGATCTCAAGGAAGATAAAGAAAACTTAAGCTTGCTCAGGAGCCTGATCCGGTAAGGAGCTAGGGCAGATTCTGCCAGAGTGAGAAGGTCTCTTTTCCCTTGTCAGAGGCGGCTGAGGTAAACCAGGGCTCCTGCGCTTTGGCCCCTTTGGGAAGGCCAAAAAAGTAGATCCTGAGCATCTGCTCTATCAGTTCTGGAAGAGGCGCGTCTCTCTTGGGGTTGTACCAGGTATAGACCCAGTTCATCATGCCGAACAGGGAAAAGGCGGCTATCCTGTGATCCAACCCTTTGCCCCCTTCCCGTTTCTGCAACTCCTCAATCAGATCCATGAGGATCTTGACATAACGCCGCTTCAGTAGCCGGATCTTATCTTGGAATTCACCCGTCAGGGACTCATCTTCGTGTGACATTACTTTCATTTCGCACATGTTGTGGAGGAAAAACCCGAGATGATTCTCCACAAATTTGCGCACCTTCACTCTCACGTCCTCCGGCAGGTTGGCCGTCTTCTCCCACCTCTGCAACAGAGTCAAGAAACACTGCTCCTGGATCATGAAAAGGAGTTCCTCTTTGGTGCGAAAATAATAGTAGAGACCCGCAAGGCTCATCCCCGTTTGACGGGCGATATCGCGGATGGAGGTTCGGTGAAAACCCTTCTCTGCAAAAATGGTCGCAGAGGTCTTAAGAATCTGCTGGAGTCGTTCGTCGTAGTGGCGAGTTGAGGACTCTAAACGATTGGCCATGGAGCAACTTTCATGTTTGCAGATCACCTTTGGGGTGTCAAACTCGAACCCAGACGTGGAACCGTTTACGCGGTCCTTACCGGGTCAAAGTGCCGGCAACACCTCCTGGGCGAAACGTTCCATTTGCTCCAGCCGATCGGGCCAGCGGGGAGTCATAAATTGAAGCGAGATATGCTCCACCCCAACCTTGCTATAACCTCTCAACGAGTCGATGAGCTGTTCAGGATGACCCATCAAACGACCCTCTTCTTGAGGAACCGGTGTTGGGGTGACCTCCACGGGTAGACAACACGCGAGGCGGATCGAATCGGCATCTCTCCCCGCTGCTCGCGCGAAGCGCCGAATGTTGTCGAATCGAGCGGCCAACTCTTGAGGTGTAATGGTTACGAAGTAAGGAAACCAGGCATCCCCATAGGAGGCAACCCGCCGTTGGGCTTGGACTCCCTCTCCCCCTACCCAAATGGGAAGACGAGGTCGCTGAAAAGGTTTCGGGTAGGAGGCAATTTCGTTAAATTCATAGTAACGACCCTTAAAGCGAGGTCGATCCGTCTCCCAAAGCTGCTTCAGGATATCAAGCTGCTCATCTGACATGGCACCCCGCTCCTGAAATGGGACCCCCAATGCCGCAAACTCTTCCGCCATCCAACCGACTCCTACCCCGAGGATAAACCGACCCTTTGAGAGATGGTCGATGGTTGCCACCACCTTGCTCCAATAGAGGGGATGGCGATAGGGCAGCACGAGGACGCTCATGCCGAGCGAAATCTTCTCGGTACAGCCGGCCAGGAAGGCCAGGCAGGTGAGAGGCTCCAAGAACGGCCTATCGGCAGGGACAATGAACTTTTTGTCCGCACTGTAGGGGTAAGTGGTCTTGATCTCCCATGGAATAATGATGCGGTCCGCCGCCCAGACGGCATCGTAACCCCATGCCTCAGCCTTAGAGGCGGCTTCCATCAAGGTCGTGGGACCGGCTGCCCGGCCTGAGATCGGCAAAAAAACCCCAAACTTCGTAGTTTCACCCCCGGTAAATTTTTCTAATCCCTCTCATCTACCTGACTGGCCTGTCCTGTCAAGCCTGCACACGGCCGCAAAGCGCTAAGCGCAGAGCCTAATCAGAAAGCAAACAGACAAGGAACCACAGACTCTCGGTCTTCAACCCCCGCACCCTGGTTAGAGATCAGTAGGCTGTAAACAGATAGCAGCGAGAAGTGGCCTGGTCCGTGGTCAGTAGTCGGTAGTCCCAGCTTCGGCTGATAGCTGACGGCTAAGAGCTGATAGCTAAGCGCTACCCCGAGTTTGACCTACAAGCACTAGAATAGAAACAGAATACTTGCTAAAAGCATAGGGCAACAATTCCATTTCTTTCCGATGCCAAAGGAGGACCGAGTGATGGCCATTCGACTGTTCCAGTTTCCCACTTCTATGTTTTGTGAAAAGGCAAGGATAGTTCTGACACACAAAAATCTCCCCTATGAGATCATGGATGCAAGACAAGATGATCGCAAGGCCCTCATGGGATTTTCCGGGAAAAGGCAAGTCCCGGTAATGGATTATCATGGTCAATGTGTCATTGATTCCACCTTAATATGCTCTTTCCTGGAAGAGAAACACCCTGAGCAGAGCATTTACCCCCAAAACCCTTCAGACAAGGGGCTCTGCATCCTATTGGAAGACTGGTCGGATGAGGTCCTTTACCATTCCGTACACATGATGCGAGCCAAAGAACCCCCCGAGGTGCAAAAGGAAGGCGAGAGGAGATTGCACGTAAACCTAAAAAACCTGGAAATATTGTTTGCTGGGAAAAAGGGGTTCATCTTCGACCGTATGACCCTTGCTGACATCGGGATTTTTGTTGAGCTTCACTACCTCTATACATCGGTGAAGTCTGAGGTCCCGTCCAATTACAAAAATGTCCATGCCTGGATGGACCTGATGCGTCAGACATTAAATCTTTCCACCATTGACGACCTTGCGGCATGAAGCATCGCGTTCGGTTGATGTGGCACGTGGGTGAGACAAAAACCCACGCTCTATGACCGCGAACCAACTGGAGCCCATCTGGACGCGGACTTTTGTCATTTTATGCTTGGCGGAGTTTCTAGGTTACGCCCATAACGCGCTCCTCACGCCCACCCTCCCTCTCTATGTGACCCACCTCGGGGGTTCTCCATTCCTGGTGGGTATTATCCTTGCTGCCTTTAGTGTAACGAGCGTCTTCCTCCGACCCTTCATAGGTTACTGGGCAGACTACTGGAGTTACATCGGTGTACTGGCCCTGGGCACATTCGTTATGGGCCTTAGCATACTCCTCTATTTGATCCCTCTCCTGGAGATGCTCATTTTCGCCAATGCGCTGCGCGGGATCGGCTGGGCAGGACTCAATACAGGAGGATATGCCCTTCTCGCACACAACGCACCCAACACCCGTCGGGGGGAGGCGGCGGGATTTTACGGTGGCTTTCAAAGCATGCCCCATGTCATATTCCCCGCCGTTGCGCTCTGGATCATCAATGCACCGTCGGGCGGTTTCAATCCCGTGATTTTTAGCTCAGCCGCTCTGGCATTTTTCGGTGCGGGATTCACGCTGGTTCTCAAACACCCTGCGGTGCAGGCCAGCGCCAACGCTCGTCCTACTCTGCGAGTGAGACAAGGACCACTAAGGCTTTCCACCTTTGTGGATCGAAATGTCTTGATCGCCTCGTCTCTGCTCCTCTGCCTACACCTTCCCTTCCCTACGACCGCTGCTTTTCTCGTCCTCTACACACGCGAGATCGGGATTGAGGGAGTGGGTTGGTATTTCATCGCCACGGGCTCCACCCAAGTTTTGAGCCGTCCCATTCTAGGTCTGGTTTCTGATCGAATTGGCCGCGCCCGTACTGTGGCAACGGCCTGCGTGTTAGAAATGATCGGCCTGACGCTCATTTTGCTTGCGCCCGGCCTAAGCATTATCATAACGGGTGGTGTGCTCTATGCGGCGGGGACAGCCATGGGAACGGCCTCCACCATGGCCATGGCTATAGACCGTGCCCAACCCGAGCGTCGTGGTGTGACTATGGCAACCTTCTCGACGGCCCTTCCGGCGAGCATGGGGATAGGTGCTCTCGTGGCCGGTACGATTGTAGCGATCTCCAATTACACCTGGATGTTTGTGGCCGCCATCGCCATGGTAGCCGTTGGGCTTCTGATTACCCTGATCAATTGGTCCAGTCTCGACAAAGCCACCCCCCCTCGTTGAGGCTGAGCCAAGTACGCTGAGGTCGAGCAGTGCTGAGTAGCGAGTGCTGAGGACTGAGTGAATTTAGCTATCAGCTTTCAGCTATCAGCCAAAGATACGAGAAAGACAGTATGCAGTTAGCAGCAGGCAGCTAAACACAAAGCGGACTCAGTACTGAGTAACGAGTGCTGAGGACTGAGTGGGAAGCGTAAAGAGACAACGGACAACGGACTACAGACTCCCGGTCTTCATTGCCTGGATCCGGGTGAAAGGTCAGTAGTCGGTAGTCAGTGGTCCCGAATCCGCAATGACGCTTTGCGCTTTGCTGTTTTCCTAGTCGGCGTGAATCTGCGGTTAGTTTCTTAAAGAATTGGCAGGAAGATGCTTTGCGCCATGCGCTTTGCGCTATGCTCAGCCCTCAGTACTCAGTACTTTCCACTAATTTGCTTAAAGCTGACAGCTGAGAGCTGAGAGCTTAAAAGTAAACGCTTTGCGCATGGTTCTATGCGTACTTTCGCTTTTCTTTCGTGCTTCCAATGCTCAAGAAGCGCCGAAAATCAACCTTGAAACGGCTACTTCCATGGTGTATAGCTCTGCTTTACAATGGATTTTCAGAACATTCTCGTCGCGAGAGAGGGGCCTGTTGGGATCGTGACACTAAACCGACCCCAGCAACTCAACGCCCTATCCTACGACCTTGTTAAAGAACTTTCCCTTGCCATGGAGGCCTTTGACCTCGACCAGGAGATTAAAGCAATCGTCCTGACGGGTGGTGAAAAGGTCTTTGCAGCTGGAGCCGATATCAAAGAGATGGTGGATGCAACCCCATTTGACGAGCGGATCCAAGGTCGCATGTCTTACAGGGACAAGATCAATCGAATCTCTAAACCTGTGATCGCGGCCGTTAGCGGATATGCCTTGGGCGGAGGATGTGAGCTGGCCATGAGCTGTGACCTGATCATTGCGTCAGAAACCGCTCGCTTCGGTCAACCAGAGGTGAACATTGGAACGATTCCCGGAAGTGGAGGTACACAGCGTTTGTCCCGGGCGGTGGGAAAATATCGATCCATGGAAATGGTTCTGACCGGAGAGTTCCTGAGCGTGTCTGATGCGGAACGGTTCGGACTGGTAAATAAAATTGTACCGGTGGAACTGTTGTTAGAAGAAGCCAAATCCATAGCGAAGAAAATTGCCACTAAATCTCCTGTCAGCATCAGGCTCGCCAAGGAGGCCGTTCTCAAATCCTTCAACACTCCCCTAGATGAAGGTTTGGAATTTGAAAGAAAGTGTTTTTATTTGCTCTTTGCCTCGGAGGACAGGAAAGAAGGGATGAAGGCCTTCATCGAAAAACGCAAGCCGCAGTTCAAGGGAAAGTAAGGAGAACAACCTTGAGTTACGAAACCATTCTTTTTGAAAAAGGGAACGGAGTCGCCACCATCACCCTGAACAGGCCCCAGGCGCTGAATGCCTTCACACCCCAGATGAACAGGGATCTACTCGACGCGCTGCGGGATGCAGAACGAGACGAGGAGACCCGATGCATACTTATCACGGGCGCCGGACGGGCCTTTTGTGCCGGCCAGGATCTCAAGGATCGCTCGCGTGAGCAGCGAGGTTCGCTGGGACAATCGCTTCGTGAAAGGTACAACCCCATTATCTTGCGTATCCGTGGCATGGAAAAGATTGTAGTGGCTTCAGTGAACGGGGTGGCAGCAGGCGCAGGATGTAATCTGGCCCTCGCCTGCGATTTACGTATCGCTGCAGAAGAGGCTCGATTCATCCAAGCCTTTGTCCGCGTGGGGTTGGCCCCCGACTGTGGCGGTAGCTTTTTCCTTCCGCGCCTCATCGGGTTGAGCAAGGCCATGGAGTTGTTGCTGCTCGGAGAACCCCTGGAGGCCGACGAAGCCCTCAGAATCGGCCTCGTAAGCAAGGTGGTCCCCACCAAGTCGCTGGCAAAATCAGCTCGTGAACTGGCAGAAAGAATCGCTCGGGGACCGCGGAGTACTGGCCTCATCAAGCGGGCGGTGAACCGCAATTTAAAAGTCGAGTTGGAAAACCAACTGGAATACGAGGCCCAACTCCAAGAGATTGCCGGTAGGACCACTGATTTCGACGAAGGGGTACGCGCTTTTCTCGAAAAGCGAACTCCCGTATTTGTGGGAAAATGAGAGTCGCTAATCGATGGTAGACCAAACAAAGATCGGTGTGGTGGGTGCTGGGACCATGGGGGCAGGGATTGCGCAGGTCTCTACCGAGGCTGGCTTCGAGACCGTCGTCTACGATGTCTCCCAGGAGTTCATCGACAAGGGGCTGGGAAGGATACAGAGCTTTATCCAAAGGAATCGAGAGAGAGGCAAGCTAACACCTGAACAGGAAAAGCAAATTCTTGCGCGCCTGAGTGGTTCCCTCAAGCTGGCAGACTTGAGTGGTGCCTGCCTGGTCATTGAAGCAGCCCCGGAAAAGATCGAGCTAAAGCGTGAGATCTTCCAAAAGCTCGATTCCCTATGTGGCCCAGAGACCCTACTCGCAACCAACACGTCGTCTCTTTCCGTGACCGCCATTGCTGCAGCGATCAAGCATCCCGAGCGGGCCATTGGCATGCATTTTTTTAACCCTCCCCCACTCATGGCCCTGGTTGAGGTGATCCAAGGGGTACAGACTCTCCCCGAAAGCATCCAAAAGGCCGTCGAACTGGTACGCAAAATGGGAAAGACACCGGTCTGCGCCAAAGACACACCCGGATTCGTTGTGAATCGGATCGCGCGACCCTTCTACAATGAGGCACTGCGTATTCTCGGAGACGGAGACGTTACTGTTGAGACCATAGACCGAATCATGAAAGAGGCGGGTAAGTTCCGCATGGGACCCTTCGAGCTCATGGATCTGATCGGCAATGATGTGAACTTCGCAGCAACGAATTCACTCTACGAGGCCTTTTTCCATGACCCCCGTTTCCGCCCCAGCCCCATTCAGCACAGGATGATTCAGGCAGGCCTTTTGGGGAGGAAAACAGGCAAGGGCTTTTATAAATATGAGTCAAAGTAATGTAGCGATCATCGGCAAAAATCGTTTAGCGGAAGAGCTTCATCGACTATGCCGTGATCAAGGATTGACCACCGCACTCTATTCCGATGCCGCCAAGGTGGCCGCTTCCACTAGCATAGCGGTGGAGACGCTCCCTGGCGTTGGGGAGGAAAAGAAAAAGGTCATCCATCAGCTCGACACAAAACTGTCGCCCTCAGCCGTTACGGTCACCTCCTGCTTGGGAACATCCACCACTCAAATTGCTTCCTGGACGAGCCGGCCGGAAAAGGTGGTAGGCTTCGCTACCTTTTTCCCTCTTAAAGACAAAGGGATGATAGAATTGGCCGGTGGAATTAGGACAGATGAAGCCACCCTGGGGGAGGCTGAGAATTTATTTCGTCAACTGGGAAAAGAGACGGCAAGGGTCAAGGATGCGCCTGGACTCATTTTTCCTCGTATTCTAAGCCTCATCGTTAACGAGGCCGTGAGAAGCCTCGACGAGCGGGTTGCGGTGGCCGAGGACATCGACGTGGCCCTCCAGCTGGGCACCAATTATCCACTGGGGCCGCTCCGCTGGGCAGACCAAGTTGGCCTGGACGAAGTGCTCACCGTGCTGGAGGGATTGCAACGAGAAACCGGAGACGACCGTTATCGGCCCAGTCCGCTGCTTAAAAAAATGGTCCTTGCGGGTCACCTGGGTGAGGTCAGCGGGCAAGGGTTTTACCCGTACGGCAAATAACCCTTAGGGAGTGGTCCTTAAATAAGTGAGCGCAATCATGGATTCCTTGGAGACAAATTGATGAAAGGGGCAGTGATCGTAGAGGCCATTCGAACACCCATGGGGCGCCATGGGGGCATTCTTAAGGACATCCGCCCGGACGATATGGCAGCGGACCTTATCAATAAGATCGTCCAACGGACTGGCATCAACCGCGAAGAGATCGAAGATGTTTACCTCGGCTGTACCAACCAGGCGGGGGAAGACTCCCGCAACGTAGCACGGAACGCCGCTCTTCTAGCTGGCCTCCCGTACACGATCCCCGGAGCCACGATTAACCGCCTGTGTGGTTCGGGTCTTGAAGCCATCAACCAGGCTGGACGGGCCATTGAAACTGAGCATGGTGAGCTATTCATTGCCGGGGGGGTTGAAAGCATGACCCGCGGCCCCTTGGTCATGCCAAAAGTGGGTACTCCTTTCCAGCAGGGGAATGTCACCGCCTATGACAGCACGTTGGGGTGGCGATTTCCCAATCCTCGGCTAGGGGAACTCTACCCGCTGATCAGTAACGGAGTCACGGCAGAGAACGTGGCAGAGAGATACCAAATCAGTCGGAAGGATCAGGATGCCTTCGCCCTGGAGAGCCACCAAAAGGCCGTTCGCGCTCATGAAGCGGGTTTCCTAAAGGACGAGATCGTCCCCGTTGAGGTTCGTCAACGAAGAGCCGGGGTCACTGTTTATGACCGAGACGAAGGACCCAGATCTGACACCTCCATAGAGAAACTCGCGGCTTTGAGACCGGTCTTTAAGGAAAAGGGAACGGTCACCGCAGGGAATACTTCTCCGTTGTCCGATGGGGCAGCCATGCTCCTCATGACCACTGAAGAAAAGGCAAAATCACTACGCCTGAAGCCGTTGGCCCGAATTGTCGCGTCGGGAGTCGCGGGTGTGGATCCCTCCTACTTTGGTATCGGTCCTGTGCCTGCTAGCCAAAAGGCCCTCAAACGGGCTCACCTCACCATGGATCAAGTGGACTTGATCGAGCTCAACGAGGCCTTCTCCTCACAATCCATCGCGTGCATTCGAGAATTGGACATGGACCCGAACAAGGTCAACGTGAACGGGGGCGCCATCGCCCTGGGTCATCCATTGGGCTGCAGTGGGGCGCGTATCATGACGACTTTAATTCATGAGATGAAACGGCGCGGGAACCGGTACGGTCTCGCGACCATGTGCATCGGTGTAGGGCAAGGGATTACCACCATCGTGGAAAGAATGAATTAAAAGGGTCTTCGGCTTCAAGGAACAAAATGAAACAAAAGTCGCGCAAGGCTCTCGCTTTTTTCTTCTTGGCATTTGTTCTCTTCGTAGGTCTCCTCATCGTGTCTCTCAACACCCTCGTAGACAGAAATCGAGAAGGTATTCGTGAAGAGATCCAGCAAGCCCTCGGGAGGTCCATCACCTTTGATAAAGTCCGCCTCGATCTGTGGAGCGGTCTAGGACTGATAGCCAAGAACCTCCGCATAGCAGACGACCCACGCTTTGCGGCGACCCCGCTGATTCAGACCAAAGAGGTCAAGATGCAGGTCCGGTGGTTGCCGCTGCTGTTCGGAAATATAGAGATTAAAAAATTCATCCTGCTTGAGCCCGAAATCCAAATCATCAGGAACGAGAAAGGGGAATTTAACCTCTTTGCCCTGGGGGCACCGAAGAAGCGTCCCAGAGGCACACAAGGACCTCGAGTTGCCAAGGAAAAACCCACAGTAGATTTTTCCGTATCTGGGGTGGAGGTGAGGCAAGGGAAGATCCACTACGTGGATCGATCCTTAAAGGAACCAGTGGAAATTCGATTACACAACCTGGACCTGGATCTGGATGCCCTCACCCTCACGCAAGTTGCTAAGATTAAACTGAAGGCCAATTTGCTGGATGGGGATGCGCAAAACGTCACTCTCGAGGGATGGGTGGGACCCCTGACATCCGTCAAGGAATGGACCGAATACCACTTAGACCTCCAGATGGGCATCGATTCTTTGCTCGTCCCCCAATTGACCAGCGCCGTTCCGTTCCTCAATGATAAAATCCCATCCTACTTGGACATCTCGGGCCCCCTGACCATCAGGACAAAAGTCCTGGGCACCGTCCGGCAACCCCACATCACAGGACTGACCCTCGAGGGTGCAGTCTTTGGCTCCCTGACTAACAACCTACAGCTAACGGCAGATGTGGACCTGTCCAATGGTGATTTGAACCACAATACGAAGATCAAAGGAAAACTCGTCCTTGAGCCCGTGACTTTAGAGCGACTGAAAAAGATCCCCTTATTGGAAGGCTTCCTGCCAACCCAACTCACTTCCCAAGGCCCCCTTGGCATCGTCGGCGAAGTCGAGGGGACTTTACAAGACTTCAAGGTCAACATCTTGATCAAGGCTGACGACAGCGAGATCGGATACGGGGCATGGTTCAAGAAACCGAAAGGGGTCCCGGCCAAGATGCAGGTTCGGATTGCACGGAAGAACAACCAGTTATCCCTGGACCCGTCGAACCTATCCATCTATAACCTCAACCTAGATTTTGCCGGCTCCTTAGAAGAATCCCCAGAGCGGCTTCTCCGGCTCCGAATTCGGACCGATGCGGTGGACCTCGCGGGTTGGGAAAAGCTTTTGCTCCCAGGCTCTTCCTATGACCTCGCTGGAGAAGTAGGGTTCAATCTCTCCATCAAGAAGATGTTTTCTCCTCAAGGAAACGACATGGATGTCCGTGGTTTCCTGACCCTTGATGATCTGCGAATCAGCGATAAGAAAAGCGAGCGGCGCATGGAGAAAATTACCGGGCAAATTATCTTTACGGGAAAGGAGGCTGAGGTAGAAAAGTTACAGCTACGTTTAGGATCCTCCGACTTCACGATTCAGGGTATCCTTGATAATCTTACAAACCCCACCCTCCGTTACCGTCTACGCTCTCCCAAGCTCAATCTCGTGGATCTCACCAACCTCCCAGAGTACAAATCCGACTGGATGAAGGATTTTACCAGCGAAGGAGAATTTCAGATAAAGAACGGCACCCCATCCGTTGAAGCTGAAATCAGTCTGGGTGAGGGCCTCCTACAGGAGCTGTCTTACCAAAACCTAAACGGAGTAATTGCATGGCGCCCTGACAAGCTGGGAGTGAAGGATCTCACCTTCCAAGCTCTTGGCGGAAGCTTCAAAGGAAGTGGGACATGGGAAAGGGGAAATGGGCAAAAACCTAACTTCACTTTCACTTCTCACATCAGAGGCATGGACCTGAAGGAATTGCTGCCCCGCGTGTCCCCTGAGTTTGGAGACGGTGTGCAGGGGTCACTAAACCTCGAAGCAAAGCTGGAAGGATCGGGAAAGAACTGGGAAAGCGTCAAGCGTACCCTACAGGGACAAGGCCATGCCGAGATCATAAAGGGGGCACTCAAGGACCTCAATTTGGTCAAGCGAGTCCTGACCCGAGTCACCGGTTTACCGGGAATTGGGAATCTGATTTCATCAAATCTCTCTCCTCGGTATGCAAGGATCTTTGAGAGACGGGACACTCCCTTTGACACATTGGAGGCCACGTTCACCGTAAACGAGGGCCGGATCGGTACCAAGGATCTTCTCATGGCGACCCCAGACTATTTAATTCACGCGCAGGGCTGGGTTGGTCTTGATAGCTCTATGCAATGGAACGCCACACTGGCCCTGTCTCCTTCCCTCACCCACCAACTCATGCGAAAACATAAAAACGTCCGCCATCTGGTGGACAGCCAAGGGAGGTTGGGAGTGCCCTTTCGCCTTGCAGGAAAACTCCCCCGTGTCCAGCCCAAACCCGATATCAAGCGGCTGGCAGAACTGATTCAAAGAGGTCTGTTGCAAACAGGCGAGGCAGAAACCATGGGAGGGAAAAAATCGGACCACAACTGGATCAGAAAGGGCCTCGAGCAACTCCTAGGGAAATAGGATCAACCCGTAGCATTTAGCCTAGATTCTTACCGATACAATGTTAAACAAACCAAAACACTCAAATCCAAAACGAAATTGTTTGGAGTTTTATGTTTTTTGATCATTTGGATTTGTTGCGAATTTCGGATTTCAAGTTTCGAATTTGTAATGTTATTTAAACTTGGAGTGCCTTATGTTTAGCTGACGTCTGAAAATGACTTATACCGATGAACCTCCACGAAATCTTCCTTGAGATCATGCCCAAAGACATTGCGTACCTCAAATTCGTCATCGAATCTTACGAAGGGGTGGGCATCGTTCGGACTGTGGATCAGAAAAGGGCTATTGTTGACCTGCTAGTGGTCGAAGACTTTATGCAAACCACCCTTTCCATCTTGGCCTCCCTCCAGCAGGAAGTGTCCCTTACGGAGATTCCTCGACCCCCGGACATCGGAGAGGACTGGCTCCTCAGAGAACTGGTCACAGAAGAAACCCCCATCTGATGGATTCGGTCCTAACGACCATTAAACAGAAAATTCTTACCTTCATTTCATCCAAGCCACGGCACCGCTTTAGCCTAAAGGAGATACACAAAGCGACAGGCTCATCGGACGAAGGGACCGCAGAGGTCTTTTCAGCGCTCAGAGAATTGACCAAGGAGGGAGTCCTCGTACGGTTCAAGAAAAACCAATACGCCCTCCCTAGGGGCCAAAACATCCTGGTGGGAAGGGTCCAGGGCCATCCAGACGGTTTCGGATTTCTCATCATGGAAGAAAGGGGGATGGAGGACGTCTACCTCAACCGCCGTGAGATGCGTCGCGTCATGCATGGCGATCGCGTTACAGTCCGGATCGAGAAAAGGAAAAGACGCGGAACTGAAGCCCACATTATTCAGGTTCTAGAGCGTGGGCAACGGAAGCTGGTGGGCACTTACCAGTCCCAGTACGGCAAGGGATTTATCGTTCCCATGGATCCAAGGGTCGGTCGCCCTCTCGAGCTCACAGGAGAAAGGTCGGCCATGGAAGAAGGTCAGGTCATTGCCGCGGAAATCGTGCGCTACGGCACGGCCCTTCATCGCCCGGAGGCAAAGTTCGTTGAGCTTCTGGGCAACCCGGACAACCCTGAGGTACAGTCCGAAGCCATCATTTTCCGCTACGGTTTACCCTCCGCTTTTTCACCCGAGGCACAAAGACAGGCCGACGCATGCCCACGTACGATTGATCCCGACGCGATTGTCTCCTGTACCGATCTACGCTGGTTGCCGACGGTAACCATTGACGGGGAACAGGCGCGAGATTTCGATGACTCGGTCAGCGTGCAAAAGAAAAGCGACCTTTATCATCTCTATGTTTCCATTGCCGACGTGGCCTATTATATAAAGCCAGGAACTCCTCTGGATCAAGATGCTTATGAGAGAGGGACCAGCGTCTACTTCCCAGACCGGGCCATCCCGATGCTGCCCAAAGCACTCTCCAATGGGATTTGCAGCCTCAATCCGGATGTGGACCGCCTGACCAAAACGGCGCTGCTAGAAATCAACTCGAAGGGTGAGGTGGTACAAGCCAACTTCTTCTCCGCGATAATTCGCAGCCGCAAACGCTTGACCTATACACAGGTAGCCCGCGTTCTAGTGGACAAAGATCCCCAAGAGAGGGGAAACTGCAAGGATCTACTCGATCAGTTGCACCTCATGGAGGAACTGGCATTGATCCTCCTAGAGAACCGAAGGGTGCGAGGAAATCTAGACTTCGACCTCCCCGAAGCCGAGATTATCCTGGACCTCCAGGGCATGCCGGAAAATATCGTGCGCGCAGAGCGCAATATTGCGCACAGGATCATCGAGGAGTTCATGATCGCGGCCAATGAGGCCGTGGCGCGCCACCTCACACAACGAGGTTTCCCCCTCCTCTATCGAGTACATGAAGAGCCAGAACAAGACGCCCTTGAGGCACTAGACCCTTTTCTCTTAAGTCTGGGATACCGCCTGCCCCGCAAACGAGGCAAACCCACACCTAAGGACATTCAAAAGCTTCTGGAATTGTGCCGGGGAAAACCGGAGGAACGGATATTGAACAGGGTCCTATTGAGATCCATGAAGAAGGCCCGATACGCGCCTGAGAATATCGGGCATTTCGGCCTTGCCTCCAACTGCTACACCCACTTCACATCACCCATTCGCCGCTACCCCGACCTTCTCGTGCACCGCGCCCT
>SMUX01350349.1_pt1 | contig 28866 bp, 26 predicted proteins | sample 2456431 | NCBI WGS metagenome assembly SMUX01 (sample SAMN11095930, study PRJNA526329) | marine sediment metagenome | biome: Marine sediment; feature: Surficial sediment; material: Deep marine sediment; isolation source: Hadal surficial sediment | place: Pacific Ocean | collected 2014-11 | depth... | reverse complement strand
GAACACCTGCACATGGCCCGGACAGTTCATTGGCTTGATAGCATAGGTGCGACCGTCAACAGTTTCGGTCGTGAACATGCTGTCACCGAACGTTTCCCAGTGACCTGACGCTTCCCACAATGAACGCGAAATGATGTCCGGTGTACTGATTTCCTGATAGCCGGCAGCGTTCTGCTGCTCGCGCATAAAGCCGATCAGACTCTGGAAAAGACTCCAACCCTTGGGATGCCAAAATACGGCTCCTGGAGATTCTTCCTGAAAATGAAACAAGTCCATCACGCGTCCCAGCCGCCGATGGTCGCGCTTTTCGGCCTCTTCGAGCATGTGCAGATATTTTTTCAGCTGCTTGTCGTTGGACCAGGCTGTGCCGTAGACGCGTTGCAGCATTTCGTTCTTTGCGTCTCCCCGCCAGTAGGCGCCGGAGACATGCGTCAATTTGAATGACTTGCCGAGCTTTCCGGTTGACGGAAGGTGCGGGCCACGGCAGAGGTCGATGAAATCCCCCTGACGGTACAAGGTCAAATCTTCATCCGGCGGAATATTCTCGATGATCTCGGCTTTGTACTCCTCGCCAATACTGCGGAAGAACTCGATGGCCTTGTCACGTTCCCAGACTTCGCGTTCGATCGGTTCGTTACGAGCAACGATTTCCTTCATGCGCGCCTCGATGGTTTCGAGATCTGCATCGGTGAAGGCTTCCTCACGGGCGAAGTCGTAGTAAAAGCCGTTCTCTATAGCCGGGCCGATGGTCACCTGAGTCTCCGGCCACAACTCCTTCACAGCCTCGGCGAGCACGTGAGCGGCGTCGTGACGGAGCAGTTCCAACCCGTCATCCGAGTCGCGGGTCAGGATTTCTACGGCTGCATCGTTCTCGATCAGCCGGGTGAGATCCCAGGGTGCACCGTCTACACGAACGGCCACGGCCGCTCGGGCCAGGCCTTCGCCTATGCTTGCTGCGACATCGGTGCCGCTAACTGGTGTATCGAATTGACGCTCGGAACCGTCGGGTAAAGTAATTTTCGGCATAGTTCAAACTGCTGTCCGGTCGATGGGATGTGACGGCGCGGTATTGTACGCGAAATGCCCCGCGGATAAACAAGTTCGAGTACAATAGCGGCCCTTCGAAAATCATCCAGATCAACCTCCATGAGCGAAACCGAATCGCGGGATTTCATCCGCCAAATCATCCATGATGACCTGGAGTCGGGCAAGCACGAGCAAATAGTAACTCGGTTTCCACCGGAACCGAACGGCTACCTGCACATAGGACATGTGATGTCGATCTGTTTGAATTTTGGCGTTACGGCAGAGACCGGCGGGCGTACCTATCTGAGATTCGACGACACCAATCCGGGCAAGGAGAGCCCGGTGTATGTTGAGGCCATCGAGCATGACGTCCGCTGGCTCGGCTTTGACTGGGAAGACCGTCTCACGCATGCGTCCGATTATTTCGAGTCGCTTTATGAATCGGCGGTCAGCCTCGTTGAAATGGGATCGGCCTATGTGGACAGCCTGAGCGCCGATGAGATTCGGGAATACCGCGGAACACTGACCGAGCCTGGTAAGGACAGCCCGTACCGCAGTCGTAGCGTCGAGGAGAACCTCGACCTGCTCGCGCGTATGCGAGCCGGCGAATTTGTGAATGGCGAACAGGTATTGCGCGCCAAAATCGATATGAGCTCGCCAAACATGAACTTGCGCGACCCTGCGCTTTACCGGATCAGACATCTGACTCACCAGCACACCGGAGACGACTGGTGCATCTACCCGATGTACGATTTTGCGCACACGCTGTCCGACGCATTGGAGCACATTACGCATTCGTTGTGCACGCTTGAATTCGAAGATCACCGACCGCTCTACAATTGGTTCCTGGATCAGTTAAAACCCGAACATCGGCCCAGACAGATCGAGTTCTCGCGGCTGAATCTTGCCTACGCCATAACGAGTAAGCGCAAGCTCAATGCATTGGTCGAGGAAGGCATCGTCGAAGGGTGGAACGATCCACGTATGCCGACCATCGCCGGCATGCGCCGGCGCGGTTATCCCGCGGCAGCGTTGCGTGATTTCGTTACTCGAGCAGGTGTTACGAAGAAAGACAAACTTATCGAGATGGGCGTACTGGAAAACTGCGTCCGCGAAAATCTTGGCGTTACTTCGCAGCGTCGTATGGCGGTGCTGCGACCACTAAGGGTTGTGTTGACGAATTACCCTGAAGACATAGTCGAGATGGTGACGGCGATGAATCATCCAGCACGGCCCGAACTCGGCACACGAGAATTGCCATTCTCGCGCGAGTTATGGATAGAGCAAGATGATTTCATGGAGGAACCACCTCGAAAGTTCTTTCGCCTGAAACCAGGTGGTGAAGTTCGACTGCGGTTTGGATACATCATTCGCTGTGATGATGTCATTAAGAATGAAGCCGGCGAAGTTATTGAGCTGCGTTGCAGTTATGACGCGGATACGCGCAGTGGTACTGGTTCAAGTGATCGCAAGGTCAAAGGGACCATCCACTGGGTCTCGTGTGCACACGGCGTTGATGCCGAGGTGCGACTTTATGATCGACTATTCACTGTAGCCAAACCGAACACAGCCGATGACTTTCATGCAGTTCTGAATGCCGATTCGTTACAGGTAGTCGAGGCTAAGCTGGAACCGTCGCTTGCTACAATGAAGGCAGGCGAGACGGTCCAGTTCGAACGACTTGGTTATTTCTGCATAGACAGTGAAGAGCACTCCGGAAGCAGACCGGTAATTAATCGAATCGTGACATTGCGGGATTCCTGGGCCAGGCTCGAGCAACAGGCTATGCAACAAGGTTAGAGGTCACAACTTGTTGGACCACTGGGTCAGGCGGTGTAACCGTCAGTAATGACGAGCGGCGCCCCCCGTTCAGAACCGAGCCCATCGGCGGCGCTGCCTTCGGCTTTGGCAATTTCAACAACGTCGAACGAATTAATGAGCGCCAGAAGGTCGCCCGGTTTTGCCCTGCCATAGGTCGAGAGCATTCCAATTTCATGCCCGGCGATGTGTGCGACCGGCTCACCAAAGTCTGCAATCATTGTTGCTTCTATATTGCTGATAAGGTTACCAAAAGCGTCAATCGTGATGATCGTTCCCGTGATTTTTCCCGGCGCAGCAATGGGATCGTCCAGCCAGGCAGGCGTCCATTCGTAGATCGTTTTTCCGATGGCCGTGAGCGACAATCTGCCTGCGGCGAGTTCGGCGGCAACCGGTGCGAAAATATCTCTGCCATGAAACGTGTCGCTGGGTTTCGCAAGATTCAGCGACTCCAGGCGGCTGATATCAAGTTGCCATACGCGTGCATCGTCTGCCCGATCCAGCAGTGACGCCAATAAACCGTTGTCGGGCGCGATGAATACGTGACCGTCGTGCTCTGCGACGAGGATTTCGCGTTCTGTTCCAACGCCTGGATCGACAATCGCCATATGGATGGTGCCGCGCGGAAAATATTTATACGCGTGGCTGATCCAGAAGCCGGCCTCGGGTGGCCATTGCGGCGGAATGTCGTGTGCGAGGTCGACAACTTGAGCTTGCGGATATCGGGTGAGTATTACGCCGCGCATGACGGCTGCGAACGGTCCCTTGTGACCGAAGTCGGTCGTCATAGTAATGACACCTGACCAATGCATTGTCATGTGTTCATCGCGGCAAGTCGATCGAGGTGCCAGTCTGCGCTGCCGAACATCAGTCCGATTGCCGTCAGTCGCTTAAAGTAATGCGCTACGTCGAGTTCCCACGTGACACCCATGCCACCGTGTATCTGCACGGCTTCCTCGCCAACTCGTTTGCCGGCGACGCCAATCTGGTACTTGATCGAGTGAATCGCCTGCTCCGAGGCCTCGCCTCCGTCGGCCACGGTCATCGCCGCCCACATCAGCAACGAGCGGCTTTGCTCGCAGGCCGTGTACATTTCGACCATGCGGTGTTGCAACGCCTGAAAACTACTGATAGGGACACCGAACTGCACCCGATTCTTGGAGTACTCAATCGTCTTTTCGGTCAGTATCGTCATGATGCCCACAGCCTCGGCGCAAACGGCAAGTGTCGCATCGGCGACCGCCGCATCGAGGGCATCAAATCCCTCATGAATCTCGCCGATGATCTGCTCCGCGCCTGCAGAAACATTTTCGAGCGAGATTTCGGCGGCGCGCTGGCCGTCGACCGTCGCGTAATCACGGACTGAAAGCCCAGCGGCATCTGCGGCAATTCCGAACAATGTAATGCCAGCATTTTCTGTTCGCTTACCAGATGTGCGCGCCGGAACGATGAATAAGTTCGCCTCGCCACCGTTGAGTACGTAGCCTTTCGCACCGTTTAGCAGCCATAAGTCACGGTCTCGAGCAGCAGTGGTCACAACGTCATTAATGTCATAGCCGGCTGACGGCTCGACGAATGCCAACGTGGCCTGAAGTTCGCCACTGATGATGGGTTGTAACCATTCTGCTTTCTGCGCGTTGCTTGCAGCGCGCTTCAGAACCCCGCCAGCCAAAATGATATTCGCGAGGTACGGCTCAACGACCAGCCCGCGTCCCAAACGCTCCATTACGATCATCACGTCGACGGGGCCGCCGTCGAAGCCACCGTCGTCTTCGCTGAATGTTATCGCTGTCCAACCGAGATCAGCGAACGTCTGCCAGACGGTCTTACTGTATCCGCATTCACTGGCGGCGTATTTCTGGCGAGTCTCGAAGTCGTAATCGTTAGCGACGAATTTCTCAATACTGTCGGCGAGCATCGTTTGCACTTCATTGAGTGAAAAGTCCATTTTGTGTCGGCCTATAGTCCCAACACATGCTTGGCGATGATGTTTTTCTGAATTTCATTGGAGCCGCCAAAAATCGACAGTTTTCGATGGTTGAAGTAGAGCAGCGAACTCTGAGTCTGAGTGCCTTCGCCAACTCGCTCGCCAGGTGGAAAGTCGATAGCGTACTGGTCGTTAACATACGGCAGTGCGTAATACCCGGACGCTTCGAGTTGCAGTGTGTCTATCTGCTGCCGAAGTTCGGTTCCTGCAATTTTTAGAATCGAAGACTCAGATCCCGGTGCGTTGCCTGACGCAATAGAAGCAAGCGTGCGCAGCTCGGTGTATTCAAGTGCTTTCAGTTCGACTTCGGCCGCTGCAATCCTGCGCATGAATGCTTTATTGTTGGCGAGAGGATCTGCGCCCCGGATCGACCTGCCAGCCTGCGCCCGTAGTCGGGACAATTTGAATTTTGAGACGGCGACGCCGGCGATGCCGGTGCGCTCATGCTGTAACAAGACTTTACCGTAGGTCCAGCCCTTGCCTTCTTCACCGACCAGGTTTTCGACTGGCACCTTAACGTTCTCGAAGTGAATTTCGTTGACCTCGTGCTCGCCGCCGAGCAATAAAATCGGCTTGATGGTAACGCCGGGCTGATGCAGGTCGATCAGGACAAAGCTTATTCCTTCCTGCCGTCTGGCAACGTCGCTGTTAGTCCGGACGAGGCAGAAAATCCAGTCTGCGTATTGGCCCAGCGTTGTCCAGGTCTTGGTCCCGTTCACGATGTAATGATCGCCGTTCAGGTCGGCACGAGTTTTTAGAGAGGCGAGATCCGAGCCGGCGCCGGTTTCCGAATAGCCCTGGCACCACCAGGTATTGAATTCCAGTATGTCCGGCAGAAATCGTTGCATTTGCTCTTCGGTGCCAAACGTATAGATGATGGGTCCGACCATCGACACGCCGAACGACAGGTGCACGGGTGCATTCGCACGAGCCTGTTCATCCGCAAATATGTATTTCTGAATGGGAGTCCAGCCGGTGCCGCCGTATTTTTTGGGCCAGTTTGGCGCGCCCCAGCCGCGCTTATAGGCAATTTTGTGCCAACGGACAACATCGTCTCGCGTCAGTGGAATGGCCTGGTTTTGTTTCTCGAGAATGTCTTGTGGAAACTCGGTCTCATAAAAAGCGCGAACCTCGGCGCGAAAAGCGAGTTCCTCGCCGGTGAAAGTGACATTCATTTACAAATCCTGATCCCAAAAGGGGACCAGAGCTTACCAAACCAAGGGAATGACGTCTGAATCTATTGGGCTGGCAGTGACTCTTAATGCACAATAGTCAGATGACGACCGATCTTCTTCCAAACGACTTGCCTGCAGAGATGCTCCAGCCCACAGTCGACGCGTTGGGCCGGCCGTTGCGCGACTTGCGCATATCTTTGCTGGATCAATGTAATTTCAGGTGCCCGTACTGTATGCCCGAAGCCGAATTTAATTCGGAGTACGAATTCTTGAAACGGCAACAGCGACTGACCTATGACGAAATTATTCGCGTCGCTGCTGCGGCCATCGATCTGGGTGTCAGCAAGATACGCTTGACGGGCGGTGAGCCGTTGCTCGACAAGAATATCGGGTCGCTTATCGAACGCATTGCTGCGCTGCCCGGAGTTCAGGATCTGGCGTTGACAACCAATGGCATGTTGCTGGCTGGAGCTGCAGAAAAGCTTGCTCATGCCGGCTTGCACCGCGTGACGGTCAGCCTGGACAGCCTTGACAAGGATGTTTTTCGCAGCATGAGCGGCGGGAGAGGTGATCTTGACAAGGTGCTCAGCGGTATCAAAGCCGCAGAATCAGCGGGTCTGGGTCCCATCAAGATCAATGTGGTTGTCCAGAAGGGCGTCAACGACCATACGCTTCTCGATCTGCTGGAGTACTTTCGCGGCAGCGGCAACATCGTACGCCTCATTGAGTTCATGGATGTGGGAAACCGCAATGGCTGGCGCATGAATCAGGTCGTGCCGTCGCGCGATCTGCTTGAGAAAATCGGGCAGCGCTGGCCGTTACGCCCGGTCGGGAAAAATTATGCCGGAGAGGTCGCGCGCCGCTACGAGTACGTTGATGGCGCTGGGGAAATAGGATTTATTTCGTCAGTAACCGAGCCTTTCTGCGGTGACTGCAGCCGTGCGCGATTATCAGCGGATGGCATGCTGTATACCTGTCTGTTTGCCAACCAGGGCACCGATCTTCGTGAACCGCTGCGAAATGGGGCGGACGATGATGAACTCAGAGACATACTCTCGAGCATCTGGCTGCAACGGGCGGATCGCTACAGTGAACTTCGCACCCCGGAGCTCGCTGAACATCATGTCTTGAAAAAAGTCGAAATGTACAGGATCGGTGGATGACGTGAGCAAACTCAGTCACCTGGACAGCGACAACCGGCCGACCATGGTTGATGTCAGTAACAAATCGGTCAGTCAACGTGAGGCGCACGCGCGGTCGGTGGTCAAGTTGCCGGCGGAGGTTCTATCGCACGTTGCTAACGATGAAATTCCTACCAGGAAAGGCCCGGTTTTTGCGACCGCAATCATTGCTGGTGTCATGGCCGCGAAAAAGACGCACGAGCTCATCCCGTTCTGTCACCCGCTTGGGCTGGACAGCTGTAAGGTATCGATCGAGATCGAAGACAACAATGCTGTGATCGACTGTATCTGCAAAGTGACGCATAAGACCGGCGTGGAAATGGAAGCATTGACAGGCGCCAGTGTTGCCGCGCTGACTATTTATGACATGCTAAAAGCGCTGTCACACGATATCGTTATCAGTGAAACGAAACTCATGTCCAAGACGGGTGGCAAACGGAGTTTTAAGCGCGATGCATAAGCCGGTATATGGCCTGGTTCTCGCCGGTGGTAAAAGCCGTCGCATGGGCCGGGACAAAGCACTGTTGAATCGAGGCGGCCAAACTCAGCTTGCATTCATCGCTGAATTACTCTGCGGCTGCGTGGACAAGGTATTCGTTTCGACACGTCCGGATCAAAAAGACGACAAAGAGCGTAGTCGCTACGAGCAGATCGTGGACCGTCATGACAGTCTGGGTCCGGTCGCGGGCATCCTTGCTGCGCTGCAGGAATATCCAGCTGTGGACTGGCTGGTCGTTGCCTGTGACCTGCCAAATATTGATGAGCGGACCTTTCGAACCCTGCTGGAGCAGCGGCATGGGGAGCAACCGTTTACTGCCTACACGAGTAGTTACGATGGCCTTCCTGAGCCGCTGTGCGCTGTGTACCATTCCGGGTGCGGCAGAATCGTTCAGCAGTTTGTCGATGATGGAATAAACTGTCCGCGTAAAATTCTGATTCGCTCGGACACTCGCCTTCTGGATCAACCTGAACCCCGCTCACTCGACAATGTCAATACGCCGGACGATTTACAGAACAGCATATTGCAGGCTACCTGATGAAGACTATTACCGTTCGATATTTCGCGATATTTCGTGAGCATGCCGGAGTGGACGAGGAGACCCTCAGTCTCGATGTCACCTCGGCGATGGACGTTTTCGAGCGAACGCGAGCTCGACACGGTTCCAGCGAACCGACAGGCCACTGCAAGGTGGCAATCAATGACGAAATGGCCGAATGGTCTTCCGGTGTTAATGACGGTGATACGGTATTGCTTTTTCCGCCGGTCGCTGGCGGCTGATATGTTCGAGATATCTGAAAACGACATCGCGATCGATGCTCTGCGCGAACAGATGAAGGACCCTGGCGCCGGCGGTTACTGCGTCTTCGAAGGCCGGGTGCGCAATGAAAACGAAGGTCGCATGGTCGAGCGCCTGGAATACGAGGTTTACGAACCGCTAGCAGTCAAGGAAGGCGAAAGGGTTCTGGAAGAAGCGCAGCAACGTTTTCCCTATCTGCTAGCCTTTTGTGTGCATCGATCCGGCCTTCTTGAAATCGGCGATTGTGCCGTCTGGGTCGGCGTTGCGGCGGCACATCGTGATGAGGCTTTCCAAGCCTGTCGCTACATAATCGACGAGATAAAAGTCAGATTGCCGGTCTGGAAGAAAGAGCATTACGCTGGTGGTGACTCCGGCTGGGTGAATTGTGAGCGCTGTGCTAGCGTTCTGCGTCAGTCAAAGGATCAAAACGGGAAGGGAAGCTGATTTGCGCATCATCAAATCCATCGAAGATGCGAAGGCCCTGGTCGGCAAGGAGGTCGGTCTCTCTGACTGGGCTGTCATAGACCAACACCGTGTCGATCAGTTCGCTGAAGCGACGGCCGACCATCAGTGGATCCACGTCGATACCGAACGCGCGGCGAAAGAGATGCCGGACGGCAAGACCATCGCACATGGCTATCTGACTCTGGCGCTGATTCCAGCATTGACGGGTAATTTCATTGAGGTGAAGAATCTCGCTCGCGCGATCAATTTCGGTCTGAACAAAGTTCGATTTTATGCGCCGGTGCCCGTGGGTTCTCGAGTGCGGGGCAGGGCGAAAGTACTGCAGGCACGACAGCGTGCCGGCGCCCTGTTGCTAACCTCGGAAGTGCGTATTGAAGTCGAGGGCCAACGCAAGCCAGCGTGTGTTGCCGAGACCTTGGGCATGTACTTCTTCAACGAAGAAGATGTATCCAAAGCCGACTAACGTGCGTGCAGCCAGCCGGGCAGGAAAGAATACGGATCACGGTCTTTTGTCTCCGACCAGGCGACGTTGTTTTTGCGCAGCAAGTCGGCCATCGTGCCATCTTTAGCTGCATCGAACAGTTCAGTTGCGCCGCCGACGTGTTTGCCGCCGATGTAGATCTGCGGGGTAGTTTTCAAACCGGTCTGTTCCTCTATTGCGGCACGAATTTTGCCACCGCGATTGCCCTTCTGATAAGCCACTGAGTCGAGGTCGACGGACCGATACGGAATATCGTAGTGGGCAAACATTTTTCGGACGGACCAGGAAAACTCACACCATTCAAGAGAAAACAGGACGACAGGATGGTCGGCGTCAGTGGTTGCCGAGGCAAGAAACTCACGGGCATCTTCCTCGACAACAAGTGCGGCAACATCTTCGGTTGCCGCGGATGGTGGTGGCGAATCGAATCGGTAGTTCGGCGTCGAGCGAGCAATGTCCTGCTCCTCGTCTGTCATGTCGGCCGGAATATCGTCAAACAAGGGCGTGCTGAGATAACGCTCGCCGGTATCGGGTAGCATGCAAAGCACGTTGGCTCCGGGCTCGGCTTTTTCGGCGACGGCAAGTGCTCCAGCGAGCGTTGCGCCGGCCGAAATACCGACGAAAATGCCCTCTTCCTGGGCGAGCGCCCGGGTGAGTCGCAGCGCATCATTGCCATCGATAGGCAAGATGCTGTCAATTAACTTGGCGTCGACAACATCCTCCGTCAATTGCGGAATAAAGTCAGGGCTCCAGCCCTGCATAAGGTGTGGCCGAAACAGCGGATGACTGTCGCGGGGCGTGCCGTCTTCCAGGCGCTGTTGTGGAATGCCGCTGCCGAGTAGTGGTGAATTATCGGGTTCGCAAACGATGATTTTCGTCTGCGGACTTTTTTCTTTCAGTACTCGCGATACGCCCTTTAGTGTTCCGCCGGTACCGAAGCCAGTGACCCAGTAGTCGAGATTTTTGTCGGCGAAGTCTTCGAGAATTTCTGGCGCCGTCGTTTTGGAGTGCGCGTCGGCGTTGGCTTCGTTTTCGAACTGCCGAACGAGAAACCAGTCATGTTTTTCGGCCAGCTCGACAGCCTTCGCGAGCATGCCGCTGCCCTTTAACGAGGCAGGCGTAAGTATCACTTTGACGCCAAGGAAACGCATCATCCTGCGGCGTTCTACACTGAAGCTTTCCGCCATCGTGACGACCAGCGGGTAGCCTTTCTGCGCACATACCATGGCGAGACCAATGCCGGTGTTACCGCTCGTTGCCTCGATGACGGTTTGGCCGGGCTTCAGTGTGCCGTCCTTCTCGGCCTGCTCGATCACGTTGAGCGCCAACCGGTCTTTGACCGAGCCCATCGGATTGAAGGATTCGATTTTCACATAGATGTTGACGTCTTTTGGCCCAATCTTGTTGAGCTTGACGATCGGTGTATTGCCGATGGTTTCAAGAATATTGGAATACAGCATTGCAGTTCACCTTAATCGGAAAATTCGGCTGTTGTCTGTCGCTTGCGATTGACGATGAGCCGGGTGACATCGGGGCGTGAGTAATGACCCGCTACATCGAGGTTGTGGCGCTCTTCGAGAACCTGCTCGTGATCCAGCTCGACGATATACAGCGACTCATCACCGGACTGCGGTTCAAGCAACCAATCTCCACTCGGTGCAGCAACGCAGGAACCACCGTTCGCCATCAGGTCGTCGGCAGTGTCGAGGAGTAGCTTGGCGTGCGGCAGGCCTGAGCCGATATCAGACTTTCGCATCAATCCCGATACGGAGACAACGAATGAGCGGCTCTCACGTGCGATAAAGCGTGTGATCTCCCCGGTATTGTGCGCGTTTCCCGGCCAGATGGCGATGTGTAGATCCTCGCCCTGCGCATACAGCGATGCTCGTGCGAGTGGCAACCAGTTTTCCCAGCAATTTAGCCCGCCCGCCGTAAATGGTCCCAGCTTGTGAGTGCGCAGGCCATTGCCGTCGCCGATAGCCCAGACCAGGCGTTCCTCGTGAGTCGGCATGAGCTTGCGATGCACAGAACCAATGTTGCCGTCCACGCCGATATACACCATGGAGCAATAGAGGCTATGTCCGCCGCGGTCTGTTGCGCGCTCAATAACACCGAGATAGACAGCAATTCGGTTGTCGCGGGCCGCCGAACAAACATCGTCAAGGTCGCCGGTGTCGATCGAAACAGCTTGTGAAACGTAATGTGCATACAATGATTTTTGCAGTTCGGAATCGAAGCGGGCGCCGTCCGTGCGCTCCACCCAGAACGGGTAGCCGGGCAGCAAGGCTTCGCCGAAAACAACCAGCGTGCAACCGCCAGCCGCGGACTTATTGATCCAGGTGACCACTTTATCGACGGTAGCGTCACGCTCTAGCCATATTGGGGCTATCTGCGCGAGGCCCACAGAGATTCGCGTATCGGACATCGGTTTCTCCGCACTGCAGAGTCAAAAAAAGGCAGCAGGCGTCCCTGCGGTCCTTCAGGACTTTCTAGTCTAGTCGCAACCTGATGCCGGGCTCTTGTGCAGTTGCCGGCGCAGCGACGACGATGGCGGTGAGCGCTATCGAATAAAATCGACCCAATCGACCCAGGCTATTATCGGCCGGATTCATAGGATTCCCCTTTACCGAGCTATTGCTTGTTATTGATCGAGCATATCATGAAATTCCGGGTTAGAATCGGCAGCCAAGCTTATGAAAAACTGATGTTTTGGTGACGTTACGGCCGATACGGTAGTCGGCGTCAAACAAGGATATTAAATGGGTGCCGCACTGCGACTTTATGGACTGAATGCACTGGTTTTGAATGCCGGTAGTGGCATCGGCGAAGCCGTAGCCAGAACGCTGGTCAAGCACGGTGCTGCGGTACTGGCCGTCGATACGAAAAATAGTGGCGTGGAGCGACATTTTGCCGCAGTACGAGGTGTCACGGGAATGTCTGCAAACCTTGTCGATGCAGACCAGATGCCGGCACTTGTCCAACAGGCTGTCGATGCATTGGGCGGAATCGATATTCTGGTCAACGAGTTTCCATTGTCATTTGAGGCACCTATGCCGGCTTCCGCAGAACGGTTGGAACGCCTTTTGCAGTCGCGGGCCGCACTGACGTTGTCGGTCTGCCGCGCGGCATTGCCGTACCTGAAAAAGAGTCCGGCCGGTCGCATTATCAACATGGGATTTGTACGCAGCTCATTCGCCGCCGATGCCCACGATGCGAGCAATCGTGCGGAACGGGACCTGGCGAATCTGACTCGAGCGCTGGCCGTCGAAATCGGTGAGTTCGGTATCACTGCAAATTACGTGCAGCCGGGCGGAGTGATGACACCCGACAGTCGCGATGTGTTTCGCAGGAATAAGGCGCTGCGGGATCACTGTATCAAGAACTCTGCGGCGCGGCGTCTCGGTGAGCCCGTGGATATCGCCAAAGTCGTTTTGTTCCTGGCAAGCAATGATGCCGTTTTTGTCAGCGGTACCGGAGTCGCTGTAGATGGCGGCCGCAGCAGCGGTTGACGATCGTGCACCCGGTTCTTGAGGACCTGATCGGGCTCCTTGGCCTGGAGCGCATCGAGGAGAATATTTTTCGTGGTGACAGCCGCGACATCGGCAGCCCGCAGGTATTCGGTGGACAGGTGATTGGCCAGGCACTGTCCGCTGCGCAACATACTGTCGACGGTCGTGTAGCCCATTCGCTGCATGCGTATTTTCTGCGCCGTGGTGACGTTAACGCGCCGATTATCTACGAAGTTGACCGCTCGCGAGACGGTGGCAGTTTTTCTAATCGCCGTGTCGTTGCCATCCAACACGGGCGTCCGATACTGAATCTCGCTGCTTCCTTTCAGAATCCCGAAGCCGGGCTCGAGCATCACGCGGTCAAGCCCGAGGTACCGGGTCCGGACGGCCTCAAAGATCTGACCGATGTGGCTAAAGACATGCTCGAGCACATTCCGTCGAAATTGCGCCGCTTCTTGACGGACAAGCGACCCTTTGAGTTTCGGCACGTCGAACCCGTCAATTTTGAAGTTCCACGGACGCTACCGCCAAAGAAACACGTTTGGATTCGCGCTGTCGACAAGTTGCCCGATGATCCGGTGTTACACCAGAATTTGCTCACCTATGTTTCCGACTATGAGCTGCTTGGGACAGCTACGCTGCCGCATGGTCTGTCGTTCACGCGAGGCAGCGTCATCATGGCGAGTCTTGACCACGCACTCTGGTTTCATAGCGAAGTCAGGATGGACGAATGGCTGTTGTACGCGATGGACAGTCCAAGCTCGTCAGGTGCCCGAGGTTTCACACGCGGACAGTTGTTTACTGAAAGCGGCACCCTGATTGCTTCAACGGCACAGGAAGGGCTGATGCGTGTCGTCGATCCTGATGACTGGAAGCCGCGCTCGAAACCGGGTGCGCAGAAATAGTGGTTCATCAACAAGAAACTTGTTGGGCCCCTAGGCTGATTTACCTTGAGCCACAACTGCTGCCGTGGCCTTCGCGATTGCGTCGGCATCACCTAGAAACTCGTGAGATATCGGATGCAGGTCATCGTCGAGATCGTAGGCGAGCGGAATCCCGGTTGGGATATTGAATTCTGTAATTGCTTCGTCCGAGACGTCGTCGAGCATCTTGACCAGTGCGCGCAGGCTGTTGCCGTGCGCGGCGATCAGGACGTTCTTGCCGACGCGAAGTTGCGGCGCAATGACATCGGTCCAGCATGGCAGCACGCGCTGGAGCGTCGTCGCCAGGGACTCCGTTGCCGGCAGCCCCTCAATGCCGGCATACCGCGGGTCGTGCGCGGGATGGCGCTCATCTTCGGCATCAAGTTCGGGTGGTGGAATGTCGTAGCTGCGGCGCCAGATATGCACTTGGTCCTCGCCGTATTTGGCCGCGGTCTCTGCTTTATTCAGCCCCTGCAGTCCGCCGTAATGACGTTCATTCAGGCGCCAGTCGCGGACGACGGGTATCCACATACAGTCCATTTGATCCTGAATATGCCACAGCGTCCGAATCGCGCGCTTCAATACTGAGGTGTAGGCAATATCGAACTCGTACCCAAGATCGGCGAGCAGTCGGCCCGCAGCGATCGCTTCGCTATTGCCTTGTTCAGTCAGGTCAACATCCGTCCAGCCCGTGAACAGGTTCTTCAGATTCCACTCACTTTGACCGTGTCGACACAATACAAGTTTGGCAGCCATTCCTGCTCCGGTTACTGATGACCACGGGCGTGGTCCAGGCTAGTTTGCGATCAGGTCCCGCAATCTCTTCGCGGCAACCGAAAGCGTAGCAAAATCCACATTGTTGCGTAATTTCATTTCATCGATCATGCGCTTGAATCGATCCACCTCAATCGAGTGCTTTTGGAGCCACGTCGCGGCAATTTTCCCGGGCTCCTTCTTGCTGCGCGGTGTCAATAGCTGGAACGCGTGCTTGCGACGTAAACGGTAGAACTCGTCTCGCAAATTGCTGCGTGCCATCGCCTGCCAGCGGCCGGAGACTTGCAAGTCCTCGGCTGAATTGTGTAGCCAGTACAGCCCTAACTCGTCATTAAATGTTGAATACAGACGGGCGGCATCGAGTACGTCTCGTTTGCGTTCGGCAGCAAGGTCGGCCATGTCGAGCGCCGGTCGGGTCAGCAGCAATAAGGACATGCGGTATGCGAGTTTCTCCGGCACGCCCATAGCGATGAAATGCCGTTCCGCATTTTCGTTACGGGTACGGGCTGCTTTCGACAGGTGGGTCGCGGATCGAGAATAAATGCGCGCCATATGTTCCTTTAAACGATCCACGGCCGTCACGATGTCGAGTTCGTCATTGTATTGCTCGATCAACCAATAGCAGACGTGGCGCAGTGTCCGACTCACCTCAAACATCATCGAAACCTGCGCACTGGCTGGAATTTCATAATCCAGCGACTCAATGGTCCTGAGCAGCGGTGCGGCCCGGCAAATAATTCTAGCTACGGCGTACGCGCGTGCCACAGTGACAATATTCGCTCCGGTGTCGAGTTGCACTCGCTTAACAAATGCAGGGCCCATGCGATTGACCAGATCGTTTGCGACCAGCGTTGCCAGAATCTGCCGACTCAAACGATGCCCGGCCAAAAGGTCCGAGTAGCGACGCCTGAGCACTGATGGAAAGTAGCGTTGCGGATCGATGGCGAGAAAGTCTTCGAGCGATTCTTCTGAGTTGATCAGCCCGTTGTACAAATCGATTTTCGCGTAACTGAGCACAACCGCCAGCTCCGGCCGGGTAAAGCCAAGTTTGAGTTTTCGTCGTTCGTCAATTTGCGCTTCGTCGGGAAGAAATTCGATTTCGCGATTCAACAGTCCGGTGCGTTCGAGATCGGTTATCAGGCTTGCCGTCTCATCGATACGATCGGCGGACAGTGTTTCGCTCATGCTGATCGACTGCGTTTGCAGGTAGTTGTTTCGCAGCACGAGTTTCGCAACATTGTCAGTCATCGACTTCAGCAATACATTGCGCTTTGCACGCGTCATGTTTTTCTGCTTGGCGACGTCGCTCAGCAATATCTTGATATTCACTTCACGATCGGAGCTGTCGACACCCGCGGAGTTGTCGATAAAGTCAGTGTTGATACGCCCACCGAGCAGGCTGTATTCTACGCGCGCCAACTGGGTCAAACCGAGGTTGCCACCTTCGCCAACGACTTTGCATCGCAACTCGCTGGCATTGACGCGTACCGAATCGTTGCTGCGGTCTCCTGCGTCCGTATGGCCTTCGTGGCTGGCTTTGACGTATGTGCCGATGCCGCCGTTCCAGAGCAAGTCGACGGGCATCTTGAGAATCGCATTGATCAACTGATCGGGCTTCAATGACACATCGTCTATATCCAGCAAAGTTCGGGCTTCATTGCTCAGTCGAATAGTTTTGGCCTGACGAGAATATATTCCGCCACCCTTCGATATCAGAGAGTCGTTGTAGTCTTCCCAGCCAGTGCGTGGCGTTTTGAAAAGGCGCTGGCGTTCGCGGTAACTGCGTGCCATGTCTGGATCCGGGTCGAGGAAAATGTTGCGGTGATTAAATGCTGCGACCAGCTTGATCTTGCGCGACAACAACATACCGTTGCCAAACACGTCGCCTGCCATATCGCCGATCCCGGCGACGGTGAATGGATCTTTCTGCGTATTCAGGCCCATTTCGCGGAAATGGCGCGTGACGGCTATCCAGGCGCCGCGGGCCGTAATGCCCATCTTCTTGTGGTCATAGCCGGCAGAACCACCCGATGCGAACGCGTCGTCAAGCCAAAAGCCGTAATCTGCCGATATGCCGTTCGCGATATCGGAAAAGGTCGCGGTACCTTTATCGGCGGCGACGACAAGGTACGGATCATCGCCGTCGCGTCGTACAATACCGTCGGGCGTTACGACCTCGCCATCGATAACGTTGTCCGTGACATCGAGCAGTGCACGGATGAATGTCTTGTAGCAATGAATACCGTTCTGCATGATCGCATCCGAATCGCCGACCGGCGCGCGCTTCGGAAAGAAACCGCCTTTCGCGCCGGTCGGGACGATGACCGTGTTCTTGACGACTTGCGCCTTCATCAAACCCAGCACTTCGGTTCGAAAGTCCTCGCGACGGTCAGACCAGCGCAAACCACCCCGCGCAATGTCTCCGCCACGTAAATGCACGCCCTCGACCTCGGGGGAATACACGAAAATCTCGAATTTTGGTTTCGGCAACGGTATTTCGGGCAACTGCGAAGGGTCCAGTTTGATCGACAGGTACGATTTTGGTTTGTTCTCTTCGGTCAGAAAATAGTTGGTGCGCAGCGTGGCGCTGATTCCGCCGGCAAACGCAGTGAGAATTCTATCTTCGTCGACGTTCTTTGCCCTGGCAACGCCGCGTAACACAGCGGCGTTGACTCTCTTCAGTTCGCGATTGCGCCGGGACCTCGAGATGGCCGGGTCGAACTGCAGCTCGAATTGCTCAACGAGCAGCGGCACGAGGTTGGAATGTGCAACCAGCACGTCCTCCATGTAGGTCTGACTGAATGGCAGTCCGAGTTGCTGAATGTGCTTCGCGTAGCAGCGTAGTAGCGCCGTCTGGCGCCAGTCGAGTCCGCCACTGAGGACCAGCCTGTTAAGGCCGTCATTTTCAGCATCGCCGCTCAATACCGCCAGGAAACAGTCTTCGAAGCGGGCATCGGCCGCTTCGAAATCCACGGATTCGCTACCCGCATAGATCAGATGGAAATCCTGAAACCAGAATGACTGTCCGGACGCCAAAATCGCTTCGTAGGGTCGCTCCGAGAACACATCCACACCCATATTTTCTATTACAGGCAATGCATCCGAGAGCGGGATCGGCTGCTCAACGCTATAAACCATGAAATGCGAATGGCCGGGTTCTGAGTTCGCCGGAACGTACAGATCAACTGTACGATCAACCTGATCATTGAGCATGGCGTCAATGCGGCGAATATCGGAGCAGGCTGCGGGGGGCAGCGTGTCAGCCTGATAGCCTGCCGGAAAGATCTGGCCGTAAGCCTTGAAGAGGCGATGACCCTCGTCAAGGCCAAACTGCTCCAGTAACTGGCCCTGCAATCGGTCGGACCAGGTAACAACGAGATCGGCGATTCGATTTTCTATGTCCTGAATACTAATACGAGGCCGCACGCCTTGCGCAGTGCGGACTATCGTGTGCAAACGGGCGAGCGCGGAATCGGATATTTGCACGGCAGAATCGACCGTTACACCATCGAACGCATCCTTCAGCAGCGCCTCGATACGCCTTCTTATCGCCGTCGTATATTTTTCTCGCGGAATAAAAACCAGGCATGAGAAAAAGCGTCGAAACGTATCGCGGCGCAGGAATAACTTCACGCGCTGGCGATCCTGAAGATTCAGAATGCCAAGCGTCGTGCGGGCGAGATCCTGGACCGAACTCTGAATCAGTTCTTCGCGGGGATAGGTCTCGATTATGTGCGATAGCGCTTTGCCGCGATGTCCAAGCCCATCAACTTTCGCGCGCTCGAAAATTTTCTTGATCTTGTGGCGTATCAGCGGAATGTTCCTGGGACTTTCGCTGTACGCAATGGACGTGAGCAGGCCGATAAATCGTCGCTCACCGATCGTTTCGCCTTTCTTGTTGTAGATTTTGACCCCGACATAATCGAGATACGCAGAACGGTGTACGGTCGAGCGAGAATTCGCCTTGGTTAATATCAACCAGTCTCGCGAACGCGTCAGTCGGCGCATTCCCGTCGTTAGCTCAACAGACTTTGAACCGCGATCGTCGCGGCTCAAGACGCCGAGACCGGTGCCTTTGACCGAATTCAGGAAAACGCGTTTGCCTTTTTTTATAATCTTGTATTCGCGGTAGCCGAGAAAGGTGAAATGGTTATCGGCCAACCACTCAAGCAACGCCTGACTTTCTGTGCGCAGCAACGGGTCGACGCCTTTGGGCCCGTTCTCGAGCAGTTCGCTTGTCTCGAGCATGCGTGCGCGCATCTTCTGCCAGTCACGAACTGTGATTCGCACATCGGCCAGAACTCTGATGATTTCCTGGCGCAGCAGCTTCAACTGAGCCGCATCCGTTTCCCGCTCTATCGCAAAGCGAATGTAAGACTCTGGTCGTGCTTCCTGATCGCCGGGTTTTGCGATAGCAAGCAATCTACCCCTGCCATCTCGTTTTACGAGGATGACCGGATGGACCGTTATATGGACCGCTAGACTGTGAAGATTTATTGCGGCAGCGACGGAATCCACAAGAAATGGCATGTCGTCATTAACCATTTCGACAAAGGTATACGCCGAGGAATAGCCTTGTTCTTCCTCGGTCGGATTAAAGATGCGCAGAAGAGCCTGTCCTTTGCGACGAGTGGCACCGAATTCCAGATGCTCGATCGCAGCGCGAGCCATGAGCTTTACGGACCGGCCTTCGAGATCTTCAACCGGCACGTTTTCGACGTACTGCTTCAAGAATCGCTTCGTGTGGGAGGGCTTGCGAAGAATCTTCGAACGGACTCGTGTGGAAATGATGCCGTCGATGATCGCCTGCTTCCTGTCGCCGACCCGACGGTGTTCTCTTGATGCCACGTAGCTACTCCGGTCGGACTTGGCGACCAAAAAATTAGGGACCCGATATGGCGCGTGGCAGTATACAGTAATTACATTGGAAACCGTCCCTGCAAAGATGCTGATATGAAGAAAAGAAAACTCGAAGAATCAATTCACACGGACCTGTCACGCGACGACGACTACACAGCCTACTTGCGGCTCGATCAACTTCTCGGCGCGCAAATACCGCTAAGCGAGCCACCGCATCACGACGAAATGCTGTTCATTATTCAGCATCAGGTCGCGGAGTTGTGGATCAAACTTGTTATCCATGAAATTGGTGCGGCGATCAGGCACTTGCGCACGGATGAGTTGCCGCAGGCGGTCAAGAATCTGGCGCGCGTACGACACGTTCAGAGCCAGTTATACAATCAATGGAAAGTGCTCGATACGTTAACGCCGGCGGAGTATTCCGAATTTCGACACGTTTTCGGCAAGGCATCGGGTCTTCAGTCCGCGCAATATCGCATTTTGGAGTTCACGCTGGGCAACAAGAGCCGCGCGACTATGGCCGTGTACGAGCATCAGCCGGAGTGGCACGCGCGGTTGGAGGCGGCGCTGAACGCGCCGAGTCTTTACGAAGAGTTTCTGTTGTATCTGGCGCGCCGCGGAATGGCTATTCCGCCGTTCCTCAAGGATCACGATTTCAGTAAAGGGCGAGAGGATGATGAAGCGGTGATCGCGGTACTGAAGACGATCTACGAGAATCGCGCCGAGCATTGGGCACGCTACGAAATGTGTGAAGCGCTAATGGATGTCGGCAACAACTTCCAGTTTTGGCGCTTTCATCACATGAAAACAGTGGAACGAATCATCGGGCACAAGCCCGGTTCGGGCGGATCGTCCGGTGTAGCGTTTCTCAAGCAAGCGCTGGATATTGATTTTTTTCCGGAGTTGCTTCGGGTCCGGACTGAAATCGGTGCCTAGCGTCTCGGTGGGGTGCTAGGGAGGGCCGATCAAGCTGGCACGGGCCAGTAGTCTTTCCATGATGCTGTTGAGGTTTTCCAGTTCGTCCGCGCTGAACCCCTGCAACAGATCGCGTTCAAACTGCAGTGCCAGTTGCGCGATTTCGTCGTGCAATTTCTTGCCTTCTTCTGAAAGGTTGAGGATGGAGCGGCGCCTGTCAGCGTTGGCAAATTCACGATCGATGCGGCCGTTCTTGATCAGTTTGGTGACGGCTCGACTGACGGCAACTTTGTCCAGCAACGTGCGCTCCGCGACCTCGACGGCCGACAGACCCGGGAATCGTCCCAGCACTGCGATCACTCGCCATTCGGGAATTGAGACGCCAAATCGCTTGTCGTAGGCCCTGGCAACGGTGGTGCTGACCGTATTGGACAACACCGCCAGTCGGTACGGCAGAAAATTCTCCAGTATGAGTTCGTCATCCATTGCAGCAACTTATCACGCGAGATGCGGCAGGGCGAGATACTCTGACGACTGCATCTCGATGAGCCGACTGACCGTCCGCTTAAACTCTGACGTCAAACGATTTCCTGAATACAGTGATTCGGCGACCGTCGATGCCGAAACAATGAGTTTCACCCGACGGTCATAGAACTCATCGACCAGCGCGATGAATCGCCGCGTCTGGTCGTCGCGCATCGAATCGAGCAGCGGTATGCCGGAAATTATGACAGTCGAATACCAGCGGGCAATTTCAATGTAGTCCGCCTGGCTGCGCGGGCCGTCACAAAGTGCTGCAAAGTTGAACCATGCGATGCCCTTCGCGCACCGATGGGCGGAGATGCGCCGGCCATTGATATCGAGGCCGTGATTGTCGCGAATCTCGCTGGTCGCCGATTCGTCAAAAAAAGCATTCAGCTTCTCGGTGGCTCGTTCGTCGTCGGGTGTGAGATAGGTGCCGGCTTTTTGCAGCAGACGCAGTCGGTAATCGGTGTCACCACCCATATGGATTACGTCGGTGTTGCGTTTTATCAGGTCGATTGCCGGCATGAACTGTTGCCGCTGCAAGCCATCTTTGTAGAGTTCTTCGGGCGCCGAATTGGATGTCGCTACCAGCGTTACACCGCGCCGAAAAAGGCCGTCGAGCAATCGTCCCAGTAGCATGGCGTCGCCAATATCGCTGACATAGAATTCGTCGAAACACAGTACTTGCGTCTCCCTCGCCATTCCTTCGGCAACAGCGTCGAGCGGATCTTCGATATTACCCACCGCTCGCATTCGAGCGTGTACGCTGTGCATCATGCGATGAAAGTGAATGCGCTTTTTCTTTTTGATATTGAGACTTTCGAAGAACAGGTCCATCAGAAAGGTCTTGCCGCGACCAACGCCGCCCCAGACGTAAAGACCCTTTACCCCGGCTACCGCAGGCGGAGGCCTGCCGGACAAGAATCTCAGCAGCCCCCGTCGCGCTGGCCTGTGATCGTCAATGCGCTGCTGGAGGTCTTCGAGTCTCTCGACGACATCGACTTGTACGGGATCACGGACATGGCCTTCTCGGGATAAACTGTCCTCATAGGCTTGGCGAATTTCCAATCTACCCTGTTACCTGTATTTTAGTGTTGATGTGGGTGGCAAGATTACATCGCTGGAAATAAAGCTGCCACAGTGGCTGTTAGAATAAGCGCAAGGCACGTTAAGGATACGATCCCGATGTCGGATGAAATCGAACGCGAGGCAATGGAATTTGATGTCGTCATCGTCGGCGGCGGTCCGGCGGGACTGGCTGCGGCATGCCGGTTGATGCAACTGGACAACAGTCTTGCTGTCGTTGTCGTCGAAAAGGGCTCGGAGATCGGTGCGCATATATTGTCTGGCAACGTATTCGAACCAACCGCGCTCAATGAGTTGTTTCCCGATTGGCAGGAAAAGGGCGCGCCCGTCAAGACCGCCGTAACGGGCGACCGAGTCCACTACCTGATGAGCGCAACCGGCGCGATGCCCGTGCCCGGTCTGTTTCTGCCCCGGCCAATGCACAACAAGGGAAATTACATCATCAGCCTTGGGCAATTGTGCCGATGGATGGGCGAGCAGGCCGAGGCTATGGGCGTCAACGTGTTGCCGGGATTTGCGGCCTCCGAGGTTCTGTACGACGCCGCTGGACGCGTAACCGGTGTTGCAACGAGTGACCTGGGAATTGGCAAGGACGGCTCGAGAAAGAGCTCTTACCAGGCAGGTTACGAATTGCTCGGTAAATACACGATATTTGCCGAAGGTGTTCGCGGCAATCTCAGTGAGGAAGTGATGAGGAAGTTTAATCTTCGCGAGAATGCTGATCCGCAGCACTACGGCCTTGGCATCAAGGAAGTGTGGGAGATTGACCCGGAACTGCACGAAGAGGGCCTGGTTGTGCACACGGCGGGGTGGCCGCTGGATTCACACACGGAAGGCGGTGGTTTCCTGTATCACGCCGCAGACCACAAAGTGTTTGCTGGATTCATCATTGCTTTGAATTACAAGAATCCACACCTGTCGCCGTTCAACGAGTTTCAGCGTTGGAAACTACACCCCAAAATTCGACGTTATCTTGATGGCGGCAAGCGAATTGCCTACGGTGCGCGCGCCGTCAACAAAGGGGGTTTGCAGTCACTGCCGAAATTGACGTTTGCAGGTGGCCTGCTGGTTGGCTGCGCGGCGGGCTTTCTCAACGGTGTCAAGATCAAAGGTGCGCATACGGCGATCAAGACTGGCATGCTGGCGGCGGAGAGCGTGCACGCGGCACTGGCCGCCAATGCTACAGATCGTGCCGAGCTATCGGACTATGAAGACAACGTCAGAGCATCCTGGGCGTACAAAGAATTGCACAGGGGCCGAAACTTTGGGCCAGGCTTGCACAAGTTCGGTAATTTTTGGGGAGCCGCTTTCGCCTTCATCGATCAGAATATTTTCTTTGGCAAGCTGCCATTTACGTGGCGAAATACGCAGCCCGACCATGAGTCGTTGGACCGATCCTCTGACGCCGAGCGGATAGACTACCCGAAACCCGACGGCATACTGACTTTCGATCAAATGTCGTCCGTTTTCCTGTCCAGTACGAATCATGAAGAAGACCAGCCTTCACACCTGCAGCTAAAGGACGAATCGATCCCCGTGGCTTACAACCTGCCGGAGTTTGACGAGCCGGCGCAACGCTACTGCCCGGCGGGCGTGTTTGAGATTGTAGAAGAGGGCGGTGCCAAGAAGTTTCAGATCAATGCACCAAACTGCGTGCACTGCAAGACTTGCGATATCAAGGATCCAAAGCAGAATATCGTGTGGACCGTTCCCGAAGGCGGCGGCGGTCCGAATTACTCAAACATGTAATTCGCACCGCAAACTCAAAACCAAATTTTATCGGCCGACGGCAATGTGACTCTCGTTTGAATGCTGGTCGACGGCCAATGAAATCTGGTTCTGAGTTTTAGTCGCCGCCTACTTGGGCTGCATCCGGATCGCGCCGTCGATGCGAATGGTTTCGCCATTCACGACCGGATTGCCATAGATGAAAGCCACGGTATCTGCATATTCCTCAGGACGACCGAGCCGCGGAGGAAATGGAATCTGCTTGCCAAGCGAGTCCCGCACTTCTTCGGACATTCCCGCCATCATCGGTGTCATAAAGATGCCGGGTGCGATCGTGTTGACACGGATTCCGAACTGCGCAAATTCACGCGCGAGCGGCAGCGTCATGCTAACGATACCGCCCTTTGACGCCGAATACGCAGCCTGACCTATTTGGCCCTCAAAAGCCGCGACCGACGCCGTGTTGATGACGACACCACGTTCGCCCTCGTCGTTGGGATCATTCAGTTGCATTACGGCGGCAGCTTCCTTGGTTACGATGTATGTGCCAACAAGGTTGATCTGAATGACGCGATTGAAGTTTTCGGCCGGCCATGGGCCTTCGCGGCCCAACGTACGCCCTGCCGTGGCGATACCGGCACAGTTTACCGTCAGCGTAATACCGTCCATGAACTCGCTGGCTGTCTGGATGGCCGCCTTAACCGCATCTTCATCGGACACATCGGTGCCAACGAATAATGCCCGATCACCGAGCTGTGCCGCGCTTGTCATGCCGTGCTCTTCATTGACGTCCAGGAGCACCGCGTGGCCCCCGGCGCCGATGATTTTTTCTGCCGTGGCGAATCCCAGTCCGGATGCACCACCAGTGATCACCGTTTTCGCGCTTTTGAGATCCATCGATGTTCCTTAGTTTCTAAAAACTTCAATTCCAATCGCGACAGCCTCGCCGCCACCGATGCACAAAGACGCTATACCGCGTTTCAGGTTGCGGTTTCGCAAGGCATGCAGCAGCGTAACGATGATTCTCGCGCCGGTGGCCCCTATCGGGTGCCCCAGTGCACAGGCGCCGCCATTGACATTGACCCGTGCGTGGTCCAGACCGACATCAACCATCGCGGCCATGGTCACACAGGCAAACGCTTCGTTAATCTCGTACAGATCAACGTTATCGGGACTCCAGTCGAGTTTATCGTGCAGTGCCCTGATCGCGAAGACAGGCGCCGTTGTAAACCACTCGGGTTCGTGGGCGAATCCCGAATGACCGGCGATCGACGCCAGCGGCTCGAGCCCGCGTTTCTCTGCATCGGCGGCGCTCATCAGTAACAATGCCGCAGCTCCGTCCGAGATTGACGACGAACTGGCTGCGGTCACGGTGCCATCTGTTGCGAAAGTTGGTCGCAATGACGGGATTTTTTCGGGCTGCGCCTTGCCAGGTCCTTCGTCTTCGCTGATCGTGATATCGCCACTTCGCGTACTGATTGTCACCGGTGCGATCTCAGCCGTGAAACTTCCATTCGCCAGCGCTGCTCGTGCTCGTTTGACCGACTCGATGGCAAATGCATCCTGATCTTCGCGACTGAAGGAGTATTTCTTCGCCGTTTCCTCGGCGAAATGTCCCATCATTTTGCCGTCATAAGGATTCTGCAGGCCGTCAAAAAACATGTGATCGAGGACCTCTTGGTGACCCATGCGGTATCCGCTGCGTGCTTTCGGCATCAAATAGGGGGCATTCGACATAGACTCCATACCGCCGGTCAGAACGACGCTGGCGCTGCCCGCCTTGATCAGATCGTTGCCCAACATCGTTGTTTTCATGCCCGAACCGCATACTTTGTTCAGTGTCGTGCACCCGGCGCCAAGCGGGATACCCGCCTTGATCGCGGCTTGACGGGCCGGGGCCTGGCCAACGCCGGCCGGCAGGACGCATCCCATCAGTATTTCGCTGATGTCTCCGGCATCGACGCCTGACTCGCCGATACACGCCCGCATTGCCGCGGCGGCCAGATCCGGACTCTGAGCGCCGGAGAGTGACCCCTGAAATGCGCCCAGGGGCGAGCGCTTCGCGGCAACAATAACAACAGCGTCAGAACTCATTTCGGGTGCCTCCAACAGGCGAATGACAGCAATCGTGCGCTACTGTCGAGCATATGTTGACGTAGCGCAATACAAAAAATCTGGCAGGGCGATGACGGTCCGACTTCAGATGAGATCCGGTTCGTTCAGGACGGCGAGAATCCGTTGCCTGCAGGCTTCGGCCAATTGCCGGCTGGAAGTAAAATCTTCGTCGCCGGGTGCGATCGCCGGCAGTACGTCAATGATCAGATCCGCTTTCCGTGGCAACAGACGGCCGGACGGCATCATTTCGCGAGAGCCTGAGATCGCAATCGGCACAACCGGCATCTCGCCTTTGACGGCAGCGACGAATGCCCCCGGCCGAAATCGCCAAACACCGGGCTCAAGACGAAACGTGCCTTCGGGAAAAAACACGAGGGACTCGCCGCCCTGTGCGGCTTTGACGAGCTGCCGGGCATCTCTTGAGCTGGCAGACGTCTCCTTGCGCTCGACAAACTTCGAACCGGACCGGCGCAACAGAAAGTGAACAACGGGAATGTTGCGCATTTCGCCCTTGACAACAAATCGGAATCTCGCCGGCAGATAGCCGTTAAGAAGTATGCCGTCAATGTAGCTGGCGTGATTGGCCACCACAACACAGCTATCACGTGGCAGGTTGTCGATGCCCCGGACCGTAACGCCAACTCGCGCCAGGACGAAGACCATTCTGGTCGCCCAGGTGATCAATCGCTGCCGTCGATGCCGCCCGGGAACGATCAAAGCGACTACCAGAGAGAACAAACAGGCCAGAATGAAGCATAGCCAGCCATACAGCCCCCAGATGATTTGCGTTATGCGTGTGACGCAGTTCACTTTATGTTAATGCCTTGTGGATTCTGTGACAGCGGTCACGCCCCACTCCTGAAGCCGTCCCCATACTCATAAACCTTGATAAATCCGTCGCTTGGCGGTGCATTGGCAATTTTGCCGGGGTGGGCTGATACAAAGATCCGGGTTTCGGAACGGCGTATGCTACCAGTCTGTTAACCCGGTTGGCAGATGTATCGCGGCAAAGGATTGCGCGATTTAAGAAGATGGACAATATGGGTAGTAGCAACAAACACAGCACACCCGAGTCATTGGTCGTCACCCGTTCGGCAGAACTGGTGGATCAGTTTCTCGATGCTATTTGGATGGAACGGGGATTGTCGAAGAATACCCTCGGTGCCTACCGTGCTGACCTGATGACCTTGGGTCGCGGTCTTGCCGAGTCCAATAAAACGATTAACACAGCTGAAAAGTCCGACCTGCTGGATTTTATCGCCAAACGTGTCGAGAGTGGTGCCAAACCGCGTTCCACGGCCCGTCAGTTGTCCAGTTTCCGCCGCTTTTTCCGCTACATCCTGCGCGAAGGATTGCGTGACACCGATCCGACCGCCGATATCGAAATGCCGCGTATCGGACGCTCGCTGCCGAAGACCTTGTCGGAAGATGAAGTCGATTCGCTGTTGAATGCCCCGAATACGGACGAGCCGCTTGGCCATCGTGATCGCGCAATGCTTGAGTTGCTGTACGCAACCGGGCTGCGCGTCTCGGAGCTCATCAGCCTCAAGCAATCACAGATCAATTTCAACCAGGGTGTACTGCGTATCATTGGCAAAGGTGATCGTGAGCGCCTGATACCGCTTGGCGAGGAAGCGCAGCGTTGGTTAAAGGATTTCATCGACGGCCCGCGTATGGAGATTCTCCTGGAGCGGCAGACGGATTATCTGTTTCCCACGCGCCGTGGCGATTGCATGACCCGTCAGGCGTTCTGGCACATAATCAAACGCTACGCTGAAAAAGCCGAAATACGTCAAAAGATGTCGCCGCACAGCCTGCGCCATGCCTTCGCGACCCATCTACTCAATCGCGGCGCCGATCTGCGCGTGGTGCAGATGCTGCTGGGTCACAGCGACCTCTCGACGACCCAAATCTACACCCATGTGGCGCGTGAACGGCTTAAGGATCTGCATGGAGAGCATCACCCGCGAGGCTGATACGTATCGGTTGCGTTGATACGTCTGTTAGACTTTGCACTTTCTTGAGGAACTGCCTCTATGCGTCGTACCGGCAAATCTTATTTCCTGCTACTGACCCTCGGTTTGATGGGCAGCGGCTCATTGTTTGCAGCTAACGATGCGTCACTGGAAGAAGTGCGCGCCAAGATGGATGCGATGTTTGAGGAAATTGGGCCGGAGAACATTAGTTTGAGTCCAGTTGACGGCTGGTACACAGTTCAGAAAGGATCGATCGTTGCATACGTTTCCAAAGACGGCCGTTATTTGTTGCAAGGAGATTTGATCGACCTTGATCAACAAGTGAATTTGAGCGAACGCAGCCGCGTAAAGGCTCGCAGGGAACTCATATCGACGGTGCAAGACGATCAGGCTATTTTGTTTTCGCCAACTGAGATCAGGTACTCCGTAACGGTATTCACCGATATCGATTGCACGTATTGCCGAAAACTGCATAGCCAGATCGACGACTATCTCGCTCACGGCATCCAGATTCGTTACTTGCTATATCCGCGTAACGGGCCGGCATCACGTTCATGGAATACGTCTGAAGACGTGTGGTGTGCGCGAGATAGAAACAGTGCGTTGACAGCCGCGAAGCTCGATCGTGACTTCGAAACGCAAAATTGCGATGCGTCCACGATCACGAGACATTACATGCTGGGGCAGGATGTTGGTCTGAACGGAACACCGGCGATCGTATTTGACGACGGTACGCTGATCAGTGGTTACCTGACACCTGCTGCATTGAGTTCTCGGCTGCAGCAAGCGGCCGCGGACCAGGATGTCCGTTAGGGATTCGTACGCGTGAGCTCGTGAAAGTGCACGCCGTTATTCTCGCCATTGTCTTCAAAAAATTTCTTTAGCGCAAAGCGGCCGCTGCGAAATGCCAGGTCGTCCCATGGGATTTCATCCTCGCTAAAAAGCCGAGTGTCCAGGCTCTCTTCTCCAACGCCATATCCGCCGACGAGTTTGCCAGCAAAAAAGATGTGAACTTGCCCGGCAT
>SMUX01158644.1_pt1 | contig 29045 bp, 21 predicted proteins | sample 2456431 | NCBI WGS metagenome assembly SMUX01 (sample SAMN11095930, study PRJNA526329) | marine sediment metagenome | biome: Marine sediment; feature: Surficial sediment; material: Deep marine sediment; isolation source: Hadal surficial sediment | place: Pacific Ocean | collected 2014-11 | depth... | reverse complement strand
TTGCCGTTTATCGTGGCGCTCACCCTGGCCGCTCTCGCCATCGCCGACCGGCGGGCCGGCATCAGGGCCAACCTCTGGGCGGGGCTGCGCCCATTGCCGGGGATGGTACTTGCCGCCGCCATCGCCGCGCCCTGGTTCATCGCCGTCACCCTCGGCGGCAGCGATTTCGTTTTCGGCGCCGTGACCGAGGACCTCCTGCCGAAACTGCTGGGCGCCCAGGAATCCCACGGCGGGCCGCCGGGGACCTACCTGGCGCTCGCCCCCATCACCTTCTGGCCCGGCGTGTTGCTGCTCCCCTTCGGGCTGATCTGGGCCTGGCGCAACCGGCGGGATCCCGGGCCCCGGTTTTGCCTGGCCTGGCTGATCCCGGCCTGGCTGGCGTTCGAACTGATCCCCACCAAGCTCGCCCATTACGTGCTTCCGCTTTATCCGGCGGCGGCGCTGTTGGCCGCCACGGCCGCCGTCGACGGCCGCGATTGGCTGGCCGCGGCCCTCGACCGCTGGCCGGCGCGCGCCTGGCTCGCACTTTGGTGCCTGGCCGGGCTGGCGCTGGCCGCCCTGGCACCGGCGGCGGCCTATTTCGCCGCCGGTGCCATTCCCCCCCTGGCCTGGGCACCGGCGGCGGCGGCGGGCCTGGTGCTGGTGGCAGGCGTGGCCGGGCACATCAGGCACGATGCCCGGTTGATGGTTTTGGGCCCGGTACCGGCGATGATCCTATTCCTGGGCCTGACCTTCGCCGCCGCCCTGCCGGCGATCCCCGAGCTCTGGCCGAGCGCCGGCGTGCGCGCCCTGGTGGAGGCGCACCGGCCCCCGGGCGGCGCCCCCGTCGCCGCCGCCGGCTTCCATGAGCCGAGCCTGGTTTTCGCGCTGGGGACCGAGACCCTGCTGACCCAGGCCGGCGGTGCGGCGCGGCATCTCGCCCAACGGCCCGGCGCCCTGGCATTGATAGAGGCGCGCCGGGAGGCTAAATTCCGTGCCGCGCTCCGGCGACTGGGGCTCACGGCGGTGGCCCTTGGCACCGTCCGCGGGGTCAACGTCGCCAAGGGCAGGGCGGTATCTTTGACCCTCTACCGCGCGGGACCGGCCCGGCCATGAAGATTTTTGCCTATTTGACCGCCACCGGCATTGCCGCCCTGGTCTTCTCGGCCGCGCCGGAACTCGATATCGCCTTCAGCGGTCTTTTCTACCGGGAGGGAGAGGGCTTCTTCGCCTCCCATTGGCCGCCCTTCGATTTGCTCTACGATCTGGTGCCGTGGGTCAGAGGGGCGGTCATCGCCCTGGTGATCGGCTTGGTCCTGGCGCGGGCCCTGGCCGCGTTCCAGCGCGCACACGTTCGCACTTCGGCAATCGCCTATATCACGCTGTCCCTTGCCATCGGTCCCGGGCTCATCACCAACGTCGTGCTGAAGGATAATATGGGTCGGGCGCGGCCTTCGCAGACCATCGAATTCGGGGGCACACGCACCTTCACCCCGGCCTTGGTGCGCGCCGATCAATGCCCCAAGAACTGCTCCTTTGTCTCCGGCCACGCGGCAATGGGGTTTTTCCTGGTGACTTTCGCCTTCCTCATGGCCCCGGGATATCGGCGCCGGGCGGTGTTCGCCGCCACCATCACGCTCGCCACCGCCATCGGCCTGGCGCGGATCGGGCAGGGCGACCACTTCCTGTCCGACGTCGTCTTCGCGGGTCTCATCAATATTGCCGTCGCCTGGGCGCTGTACGCCTGGCTGGCGGCGCGCGACGGTCCCGGGGGCCGATTCTTGGGGCGATGGGATGAACGGTTGGCCGCCAAGGCCCAACCGGGAGCCGTCATCGCCAGCCATCCCCATGCCTTGGCGGCGGTCGCCCTGTTGTCGGTCTTGTCCTACTTGTTTGTCGACCGTCCGGCCATCGACTGGTTTCTCACCTTCGATCGGGACTTTCACCTGCTGGTCAAGGGCATCGCCAAACTGGGGGAGGCGGTCTATTGGTTGGTCCCCTCGGCCCTCGCCTTCACGATCCTCTGGCTGGCCGCCGGGCACCGGAGGTTTGCCGGCGTGGGGGATCGACTCAAGGCCTGGTCCATGCTGCCCTTGTTCGTTTTCTTATCCCTTTCGTTGACTGGGATCGTCGTCAAGACCATGAAGATCACGTTGGGGCGCATGCGCCCCCTGCATCACATCCGCACCGACGATTACGGGTTTTCCTGGTTCGAATTCGATGCCTCCCTGCAGTCCTTCCCTTCGGGACATGCGGTCACCGCGGCGACGTTGATGGCGGCGCTTTATTTCGTCATGCCCCGCTTCCGGGCCGCTTTCATCGCGCTGGGGACGGTCGTCGTCCTCGCCCGGACGCTGGAAACGGCGCATTATCTGTCCGACGTCCTGGTGGGCGCCACCATGGCCATCTGGATGACGGCATGGATGCAACGGGTGTTCCTGCGTTCCGGCGTCGATTTGCCGCTGGCCGCCAGGGGACGCCTGATGGCGGGCCCAAGACTGCCCTGGGGCGAGCGCCTGGGTCTTCCACCCTGGGCCGCACGAGCGTTCGCCGTGCTGCGATAAGGACGCGCCTCAGCGCCGGCGGCGCAAGGCCTTGGTCTTGGCCTGGTCCACCAGGTAGACGCCCTTGGACTTCCTGAGCGCCACCCGGTAGGCCTCGCGCGCGGCCTTGAGCGTCACGTAGCCCTCGTTGACATCCACGCAGACCCGTTCGGGGTCGCGATTATGCGGCGCCCCGAAACCGCCGCCGCCCGGGGTCTCCAGCCTGAAGATGTCGCCGTCGGCAAGGGGATAGTCGGAATAGCGCGCCGGCAGCACCACTTCGCGCGCCTCGCCGGGATGCATGGTCAACCGGCCGCGGCGGCCGGGCGCGGCCCCGGCGACCCCCTTGGGCGCAATGAAATGCTTGTTGGAGCGGATGCTGAACTGGGCCTCGCCCAGGTTCTGGTATTCCCGCACCACACCGAGCCCGCCGCGGAACTGGCCGGCGCCGCCCGAATCGGCGATCAACTCGAAGCGGCGCACGCGGGTGGGAAATTCGGATTCAATGATCTCGATCGGCGCGATGCGGGCATTGGATTGATGCGAACAACCGCCTGAAACGCCATCCATCATGGCCCGGCCGCCGGTGCCGCCGCCGACGATCTCATATTGCACGTAGCCCTTGCCCGAGCGGGTCGAGCGGCCGCCGATGACGATCGAGCGTGAGCCGCAGCCGTCGCCCCGCGCGCGCGCCGGCACCAGGTGGCTGATGGCCTCGACGGCGGCCTCGGTCACCGCGGTGACGGTCGGCATATAGGTGTTCACCGGGGCCGGGAAATGGGGATCGAGCACGCTGCCGGCGCGCAGCTTGATATCGGCCACCCGCAAGAGCCCGGAATTGATGGGCATGGTGGGGTCCATCTGGGTGATCAGGGTATAGACCATGGCCGCCTGCACCAGGGGCGGGCGGATATTGGCCGGGCCCCGGGTCTGGTCGTTGGACTTGGTGAAATCGAATGAGATCTTATCGCCCTTCTTTTCTAAAACCACATGGATGTGGATCGGCTTGTCGAGGTCGATGCCGTCATTGTCGACGAACCGTTCGGCCTCGAAACGGCCGTCGCGCCATTGGGCTATGGCCTGGCGCATGATTCCCTCGGACATCCGCATCAATTCGTCGAAGCAGACCAGCACCTGGTCCTCGCCGTATTTGGCGATCAATTCGCCGATGCGTCGCTCGCCCAGGCGGTTGGCCCCCAACTGGCCGCGAAGGTCGCCCAATACCATTTCCGGCGTCCGGCTGTTGGCGGCGAGGATGCGCTCGACATCGCGGATGGTTTGGAAATCGCGCTGATAGCGGATCGCCGGCAGATGCAGCCCCTCGGCGAAAATTTCCTTGGCCAGGGCGAAACAGCTGCCGGGTACCGGGCCGCCGATGTCCGGCTTATGGGCGATGTCCGCGGCGAAACCGACATGGCGGCGAGAGATGAAGATGGGGGTGATCACCGCCATGTCCGGCGCGTGGGGGGAGCCGCCCTCATAGGTGTGGTTGATCAGGAAGGCGTCGCCCGGGGCGAGGTCATCGCCGTAATCACGCAGCACCGCCGCCGTGCAATGGGGAAAGGCGCCGATGTGCAAGGGCAGCACCACGTGCTGGGCCACCACCTCGCCGGCGGTGTTCAACAGCGCGCAGCTGGCATCCTGGGATTCCCGGATGATGGTCGAAAAGCCGGTGCGGAAGAGGCAGTTCTGCATCTCCCGGACGATGCCGACCAGGGACTCCTTGATCACCTGGAAGGTGACGGGATCGACCTCGGCCGCCCTTTGTTTCCGCCGCTTACCCGATGCACTTGTCCGCGCCATGGCTCATTTCCCTTCGGTGATCAAGATGTTCTTGAAGCGGTCCACGCGGGCCACTTGGCCGGGGTGGACCACCAGGGTGGAATCCAACTGCTCGACGATTGCCGGGCCCTTGATTCTGTGGCCCACGTCCAGGCGTTCGCGCTGGTAAACGGCGGCCTCGCAGGTGGCGCCGTCGAACCGCGCCCGGCGCTTGCCGCGATAGGCGCTTTTGAGGCTCACGCCCTTGCGCCTGAAGGCCGGCATCCTGACCTCGGGCAATTTGCCGATCCCGGTCACCCGGTAAGTCACCACCTCGACCGGCTCTTCCGGGCCCGAATGGCCGAACAGCGTGTGGTGGGTTTGATCGAAGGTGTCGCGGATCCCGGCCAGGCTTTTCTTGGTCACCCGGCCCGAGGCCAAGGGCACCGTCAACTCGTAGCCCTGGCCCGCATAGCGCATGTCGATGGCATATTCGAGTGCGATCTCGCGCGGCCGGAAGCCTTCGGCGCGGAGCTCCGCCCTGGCCCGGTCGGCCAGGGTCTTGAGCCGCCCGGCCACTTCTTCGGGGCCGATGGCGGTGATCAGGGTCAGGCGCGAAACCGCGTAATCGTGGCGCACGTCGGCCTGCAGCAAACCGATGGCCGAATTGACACCGGGGTAGAGCGGCACGATGATGCCGCGCATGGCGAGGTTTCGCGCCATCTGTCCGGCATGGAGCGGCCCGGCGCCGCCGAAGGCCACCAACATGAATTCCCTGAGATCAAAGCCGCGCGTGGTGGAGATCGCCTTGATGGCCTCTTCCATCTTGACGTTGATGATGCGGATGACGCCCTCGGCGGCGTCGGTGAGGCTCATGCCGAGCGGTGCCGCCACGCCGTCCTCCATGGCCTGGCGCGCATGGGTCACGTCGAGCGCCATGCGCCCGCCTAAGAAGTTGTCCTCCCCGAGATATCCCAAAAGCAGGTTGGCATCGGTCACCGTGGGCAAGGCTCCGCCAGTGCCGTAACAGGCCGGTCCCGGCACCGCGCCCGCCGAATCCGGCCCCACCTGAAGCTGGCCCAGGGCATCGGCCCGGGCGATGGTCCCGCCCCCCGCCGACACCGTGTTGATATCCATCATCGGCACCGATATGACGCGCCCGTCGATCTCGATACGGTTGGCGTCGGAGGCTTCGCCATCCTTGATCAGGGCCACGTCGCAGCTGGTCCCGCCCATGTCGAAAGTGATCAGGTTGGGCTGCTTCAGGTCGCGGGCCAGATGGACCCCCGCGGTGACGCCTCCGGCCGGCCCCGAGAGCACCGTCGCCACCGCCTTACGCGCGGCGGCGTCGAAGGTCGCGGTGCCGCCGTTGGACTGCATGATGTAGCGCTTCTTGGTGTGGACGCCGGCGCCGTCGAGCTGGGCCTCCAGATGGCGAATGTAGTGCTCGAGGATGGGCTGCAAATAGGCGTTGATGACGGTCGTCGACAGACGGAAGAATTCGCGGATCTGGGGCAGAACTTCCGACGATAGCGAGACGCTCATCCCCGGCGCTTCTTGATTGATGATGCGGGCGACCATTTGTTCGTGGCGGGGGTAGAGGAATGAAAACAGGAGGCAGACCGCGACCGAGGTCACGCCCTTGTCGCGAAACCGGCGCACGGTCTCGCGCAGCCCCGCTTGGTCGAGCTTGCGCAGCACCTTGCCCTGGAAATCGACCCGCTCGCCGACCTCGCCGGTGAGGCTTTCCGGGGCCAACAGGGTGGCCTTTCGGTACGCGATATCGAACACCGAGGGGCCGTGCGGGGTCGATTGCTCTCCCACCTCGTAAATGCCGCGGAACCCCTCGGTGACCAAAAGCGCCGTCTTCGCCCCCTTCCCTTCGAGCAGCGCATTGGTGCCGACGGTGGTGCCGTGGCAGAAGAATTCGATGTCCCCGGCATCCACGCCCTGATCGAGCAGGTGCCGGATGCCCGAGACGATGGCCTCGGAAGGGTTGTGGGGGGTCGAGGGAAGTTTGTGGATGGTGATCTCGCGCCGGGCCTCGTCGAAATAGACCACATCGGTGAAGGTCCCGCCTGTATCGACGGTGATACGGTATCGGCTCATTGCACGTTTGCCCCCGGTGAAAGGCCTCCCCCAAATGTCTTGGCGCGGTTATGGTAAGTCGCGTTTATAGCCCAAAAATCCCCTGGCGTGAAAGACCTGGACGGAGCGCCGGGCGCCGGTCGAAATGGGCACGACCATGGTCTCCACCAGCCGCCAGGTCCGGAAACGGGCGAGGATTTCGGCGGGATCACCCCGGCGGCTGAGCAGCAGCGCGTCGCCGCCCACGGGTCCCGGCCAGGGCCGCGTCAGGCGGAAGTGATCGGTCACCCGGCCACCCGGATGCCAAGCGAAAATCTCGACCGGCCAAGGCCGCACGTAATAGAGCGCGGAGGCCACCATCATCCTGTCATGGCCGACCAAGGGCACGCCCGGAAAGCGCGCCTTGAGCGCCGCGACCTTTTCCCCGAGCGCCCGCCAACCGCCGTAATGCTTGTAGGGATCCAACCCCTGGGGCACCGCCAAGCCCGCATAGCGGCCCGGTTCGGCCTGGCCGATGCTGGCCGCCATCAGTGTCGCGGCGACGGCCACATGGAGCGCGATGGAGCCGTTCAGCCACCACCGCCCCTTGGGCCCGCTCATGACGCCGGCGACCCATACGGAGCCCGCCAGGTAGGCCGTGGCCGCCCAATTGGCATGGGCCCGGGAGACCAGGCTCAGCACCATGATGGGCAGCAGCGCGGCAAGCACGAAGGCCGCCAGCATCCGCGCCCGGGGCTCGCGCAGCCAGCGGTCGGGCCGCAGCAACAACCACGCCAGGACGGCGAAAACGATGGGGCCGAAGACGCCGAACTGGCTCGCCGTGAATTCCACGAATTTCTCGGGGCGCAGCAGCGCGCCGCCGAGGTTGGCGTTGGCCGCGGTATGGGCGAAGGTGACGAAGCCGGTGCCCATGTTCCAGATCAGGTTGGGAAGGATGAGAAGGAACGCCATGGCCCCGGCCAAGAGCAGCCCGGCCCGGCCCTTGGCGGCGCCGATGAGGCGCCGCCGCGCCGCGCCGTCGAGCGCCAGCCAAAGCACGAAGCCTAAGATGAAGAACCCCATGGCGTATTTGGAGAGCAACCCGAGCCCGGTGGCGAGGCCGAGCGCCAGCCACCAGGGCGTGGCCGGCGCGGCGCCGTCGCCGAGCCGCACGGCGGCATAGAACGCGGCCGCCCAGCAGGCGAGCAACGGCGGGTCGGTGGACATGATGGACGACGAAAACGAAACGCCGGGCAGGGTCAGGTAAAGAAGGGCCGCGAAGAACCCGGCCCGCGGCCCGTAAAGCCGCGCCCCGGCCCCGTAACAGAAACACGCGGCAATGCCGTGAAGGATCGGCGCGCTGGCCTTGATGCAGGCCTCCCCGGACCCGCACAACGCGGTGAATGCCGCGATCAGCCAGGCGACCATGGGCGGCTTCGAATAGTATCCCCAGTCGGGGCTGAGAGACCAGCTCCAGTACTGGGCCTCGTCGGGGTGGAGATCGAAGGGGTAGACGGTGAGGTAGGCCAAGCGAACAATGGTGATCGCGCCCACCGTGAGCCCCACGCCCAGGGGCGTGAACCATGGCGACGGCGGGGCGCCAGGGACCGGGTTTTGCGGCGGTGGCGTCATGGCGAAGGCGTGCGAGTCATCGGGCTCCAGATTAGAGCGCTTTCCGCTCAAAGAGAACCGGTTGGCCGCCACGATCTTCCGCGGCGGCGCCGCCGCGGCGAAATCATATGCTGCGATCGACGCGCTGAAGGTTGGCCAGTTCGGGAAACAGCTTCCAACAAAGCCCGGCGATCAGCACAGAGAGAATGCCGCCGATCACCACCGTCGGCACCGCGCCGATCCACGCCGCCACGAAGCCGGCGCGGACCTCGCCGATTTCGTTGGAGGTGCTGATGAACACGGCATTCACGGCGCTGACCCGGCCGCGCATCCGATCGGGCGTCGCCACCTGGATCAGGGTCTGGCGGATGACCACGCTGAACGCATCCGCCGCGCCCAGCACCGCCATCGCCGCCAGCGACAGGGCGAACCACGTGGACATGCCGAATACGGTGGTGGCACCCCCGAAGATGAAGACGCAGGCGAACATGATACGCCCGACATCGCGGGTCAGCGCCACCTGGGTCAGCAACAACAGCGTCACCACGGCGCCCGCGGCCACGGCGCTTCTCAATAGCCCCGCGCCCAAGGCGCCGACGTCGAGGATATCCTTGGCATAGACCGGCAGCAGCGCCGTCGCCCCGGCGGCGAGAACCACGAACAGGTCAAGCGAGATGGCGCCCAGGACCACCTTCTTCCCCCAGACGTAGCGGACCCCGGCCAGCAGCGTGCCAAGGCTGACCGGTTCCTCGTCCTTGCGTTGGCTGCGGGTGCGGATCATGGCCGCCGTGAGGATTCCCACCGAGAACCCCACGGCGGCCGATCCGTAGGCCACTTCGGGCCCCGCCAGGTAGATAAAGCCGCCGATGGCGGGTCCGCAAATCTGCGACAGCTTGCTGGCCGACGTGTTCCAGGCGACCGCATTGGGGAATTCCTCGACCGGCACCAGATTCGGCAGCAGGGCATTGGTGCAAGGCATGTAGAAGGCGCGCCCCGATCCGTAGAACACTAAAATCATGAAGGCCGGCCAGACCTCTTTGGTCCCCGACAGGGCGAACAGGGTGAACAGAACCGCCGAAATCAGCATCACCAGATAGCAGCCGGCGAGCACCAGGCGCCGGTCGAAACGGTCGACGACGTATCCGGTGACCAGCGCGAACCCCAACCCCGGGACGAAAATGGCCAGGCCGATATAGGCGAGGTTCAGGGGATCACCGGTGAGGTCGTAGATCTGATAGGCGATCACCACCATCACCATGTGCAGCGACAGCGAAGTGAACAGCTTGCCGAAGATCAGAAGCCGGAAATCGCGATGCCGGAAGGCCACGACCCCTTTTTTGGCGGCCGGGCCCGGATCTTGTTGCGGCGAGGCCCCGCCGTCCACGGGCACGCCGTTCACGCCATTCAAGTGGCGCGTTCCTTCTCATGATGAGGTGAGAATGCGGCGCCGAGGGATGGAGCGGGTGATGGGAATCGAACCCACGTATTCAGCTTGGGAAGCTGATGTTCTACCATTGAACTACACCCGCTGATGTGATCGCCCGGCCCTGTTCTAGCGGCTTCACCCCCCTGCCATCAAGGGAAAGGATGGGGTAGGCGGGCGGGCAGGCCGCCCTCGGCGGCGGGTGTTGACCCGGGCGGCGGCGTTAAGCGTTCATTAACCATGACCAAAGATTAGAGTGGACGCGGCGGCCAAAGAGGTTTTTGATTAGCATCTGAATCGGTGCTGATACGCCATAGGGGAAGAGCAATCAGTCGAAAGCCTCGAACCTGGAGCGAGAGCAAATGAAATTGAGCAAACACGCCGATTATGCCATTCGCGTATTGGTGCATTTGGCTGTCCAGCCCGGCAGGAAGATTTCCGTCGCCAGCATCGCGGAGGCCGAAAACATATCCTGCAACCACCTGATCAAGGTCTCCCAAAATCTGGCGCACCTCGGTTATATCGTCGGTTACCGGGGCAAGGGCGGCGGAACCGCCCTCGCCAAACCCGCCGGCGGCGTCAACCTCGGCCGCCTTATTCAGCAAGTCGAGCGTAATCTGCGGCCGGGCGACCGACTGCAACCGGACCGGCCCGCCGAAAGCGGCAAGCTATTAGAACAGGCCTTAGAAGACGCCCGCGCCCGGTTCATCGAATCGCTTTCCCGTTATACCCTCGCCGACCTGGTCGAAGACGCCTTGGGCAAACGGGCGCCGGTGGCGGACGTCGTTGCCGACCTGGCGCGTCGTGACGGCAGCAACGCGGGATAACCCTGCCCTTCCATTCCCCGCCATCCCTTGACGGCACACCTGCGATGGGAGTATGAACCCCAGGTTCGTGGAGATTTGTGCCGGCCGGCTTGCGTCCACGTAAAACAAATCGCTAAAAGGTCGGGTGCTTGAACAAAGCCCTGGCCCTCGGCCGGGGTTTTTTGATGCCCACTCGTGGAGGAGCGCACCATGACCGACGACGCCAAGGGAGCCAATGGATTGCGGCCCAGGACCAATCTCGTTCGCGGCGGAACCAACCGGTCCAGCTTCCAGGAAACCTGCGAGGCGATATTTGCAACCTCGGGCTATATATACCTTTCCGCCGAGGAGGCCGAAGCGGCATTCAAGGGGGAGAACGACAAATATATCTATTCCCGTTTCTCCAATCCCACCGTCACCATGTTCGAGCAGCGCATGGCGCTGCTGGAGGGCAACGATGCTTGCCGCGCGACGGCGACGGGCATGGCGGCGGTCTTCGCTTCGCTGATGTGCATGCTCAACGCCGGCGACCGCGTGGTTTCGTCCCGCGCGCTCTTCGGCTCCTGCCTAATCGTGGTCTCGGAAATCCTGCCCCGCTACGGGATCGAGGTCGAGATCGTCGACGGCACCGATCTCGACCAATGGAGCCAAGCATTGTCCCGGCCCACCCGGGCGGTGTTCCTGGAAACCCCCTCCAATCCGGGGCTGGAAATGATCGACCTCGAAGCGGTTGCCGATCTGACCCACAAGGCGGGTGGACGGCTGGTGGTGGACAATGTCTTTGCCTCGCCGGTGTTGCAGAAGCCCATGGCCTTCGGCGCCGACGTGGTGGTCTATTCGGCGACCAAGCATATCGACGGCCAGGGCCGGGTCATGGGCGGCGCGATCCTGGGCGATCCCGAATACATGGAGGACCACTTGGCCCTCTTCCTGCGCCACACCGGACCCGCGCTCAGCCCCTTCAATGCCTGGACCCTGTTGAAGGGACTGGAGACCCTCGACATCCGGGTCAAGGCGATGTGCGACAATGCCGTCGAAATCGCTAACTGGATGGCGGCCCGCGCCGACCTCGCCCGGGTGGTCTATCCCGGCTCGATCGATCATCCTCAAAGGGCGCTGGTGGAAAAACAGATGACCGGCCCCGGAACGCTGATCGGCTTCGAATTGCCGGGCGGCAAGGCAAGCGCCTTCAAATTCCTGAACGCCCTCAGGCTGATCGACATTTCAAACAACCTGGGCGACGCCAAGTCCATCGTCACCCACCCGGCGACCACCACCCACCGAAGCCTGAGCGAAGACGACCGCGCCGCGCTCGGCATCACGCCGGGTTATATCCGCATTTCGGTGGGGCTCGAGGACCCGGCCGACGTGATGGACGACATCGACCAAGCCCTGGCCACGGCCGGGACCTGAAAAAAAGGCGCGGGGAGGGCCTTGACCATGCCAGGGAGTAAATTTATCCCGCTCAAATGGTTCAATTCGGCCCCATAGTGCGTTAAAATCCCGATGCACTCAGACGCCGGGAAAACCCCGTGCCGGGAGGACGCCCATGTACACGACGACGACCCATTCGATCATGGTCACCGTCGAACCGACCTACCTCGACGACCAATCGCGGCCGCACAGGAACCGCTACGTCTGGGCCTACCATGTCACCATCGAAAACCGGGGCGTGGAAACCGTGCAGTTGATGGGTCGCTACTGGAAAATCACCGATTCCCTCGGGCGCACTCATGAAGTCCGGGGCGAGGGCGTGATCGGTGAACAGCCGATCATCCGCCCCGGGGAATGCTACCAATATTCCTCGGGAACGCCGCTCTCCACCCCATCGGGGATCATGGTCGGATGCTATTACATGGAAACCCGCGACGGCCAGCCCCTGGAGATTGAAATCCCGGCATTTTCCCTCGATTCACCGGAGGAACGCCCCCAGGTGCACTGACCATCGGCGCTTAGCCCGCCTCCGGTTTTGCTTTTCAATCAAACCCCGCCATGGCAATGTGAAACATCAAGGCTGGCAGCACTATGCCGGCGCCGGGCTTGGGCACACCGGTTGGGAAACGTTAAGGAGAAGCCATGAAAGCACCCTATCCCGTCGAGCTTGACCACGTCGGGGATCAAGGCGATCGGCCCGTTGAACGGCCGAGCCACTTGGAGGCGGAAGACGCCGTCCGCACTCTGATTCGGTGGGCCGGCGACGATCCCAACCGTGAGGGGTTGTTAGGGACGCCGGACAGGGTGGTCCGTGCCTGGCAGGAGTTCTTCCGGGGCTATGACGAGGACCCCCACGAGATTCTCTCCCGCACCTTCGAGGAGATCGAAGGCTACGACGAGATGGTGGTGCTCAAGGACATCCGCTTCGAATCCCATTGCGAACATCACCTGATGCCCATCATCGGCGTCGCCCATGTCGGCTATCTTCCCAACACCCGGGTGGTGGGCGTTTCCAAGCTGGCGCGGCTGGTGGAGGCCTACGCCAAACGACTGCAGATCCAGGAGAAAATGACCGCCCAGATCGCCAGCGCCATCGAGGTGGTCCTGCAGCCCGGCGGCGTCGCCGTGGTGATCGAGGCGGAGCACCAATGCATGACCACCCGCGGCATCCACAAGCCCGGCGCCACCATGGTCACCAGCCGCATGCTGGGGGGGTTCAGGAGCGACCAAAAGACCAGGCGTGAATTCTTGGCGATGATCGGTCAACCGGGCGGCGCCAGGCGTTGACCCGGCGAAGCGCCCCCAAGCCGCAGAAGCCCGGCCCGGCCCCTCAGGATTAATAAATCGTCAATCTTCGTTAAGATGCCCCCTAAATAGGTAAAATTTGAAAAAAATGCCGTCTATCCGCGCGGATGACGAGAATTCTGGATAAATGGTGAAAAATCTATGGTTTTTGGGGCTTGCTTGGGAAAACGGCCCGGTTATCGACAGGTTTAGCCCGCGAACCAAGGAAATTCGCCGTCCTATGGTGGCCTGATGATTGATTTCCGCCCGGTTTTCTTCACCATCGGAATCCTGCTGACGACTCTGGCGCTGGGCATGTGCATCCCGGCGATAATCGACCTCATCGCCGGCCACAGCGACTGGAAGGTGTTCGCCAGCGCCGCGGGCCTGAACGGGTTCATCGGCGTCACCATGTTGCTGACCATGCGCACCGGCGAGACTAAGCTGACCACCCGCCATGCCTTCCTGCTGACCACGCTGAGTTGGACGGTCATCGCCGTTTTCGGCGCCCTGCCCTTCGCCTTTGCCGATCTCAACCTGTCCTTCACCGATGCCGTGTTCGAATCCATGTCGGGGATCACCACCACCGGCGCCACGGTGCTCACCGATCTCGACCGGGCGGCGCCGGGCATTCTTCTTTGGCGGGCCTTGCTGCAATGGTTCGGCGGAATCGGCATCATCGTCATGGCCGTCGCCATCCTGCCCCAACTGGGCGTCGGCGGCATGCAACTCTTCCGCATGGAATCATCGGACCCCTCGGAAAAGGCGCTGCCCCGCATCGCCCAGGTCGCGGCCGCCATCGGCATCCTCTACGTCGTGCTGACGGCGGTCTGCGCGGCGCTTTATTGGGTCGCCGGCATGAGCGGCTTCGAGGCGGTAACCCACGCCATGACCACCATCGCCACCGGCGGCTTTTCCACCCGCGACGGTTCGCTGGGGGCCTTCAACAGCGCCGCCATCGACTGGGTCGCCGTCGCCTTCATGATCCTCGGCTCCTTGCCCTTCGTGCTTTACCTGCAGGCGGTCCGCGGCAACCTTGTGCCGCTGATCCGCGACAGCCAGGTCAGGTGGTTTCTGATCATCGCCGCCACCGCGGTGACGTTGATGATCGCCTGGCAGATCTTGATCAACGGCGTACGTTTCGGCGAGGCGGTGCGTTACGTCTCGTTCAACGGTGTCTCGATCATGACCGGTACGGGCTACAGCTCGACCGATTTCGGGCTCTGGGGCGCCTTTCCCGTGGCGACGTTCTTCTTCCTGATGTTCGTCGGCGGCTGCGCCGGATCCACCACCTGCGGGCTGAAGGTGTTTCGCCTGCAAGTGCTTTACGCCAACACGGTGTCTCAGATCTCCAAGCTGGTGCAGCCCCACGGGGTCTTCATCCCCCATTTCAATCGCCGGCCGATCCCCGCAGAGGCGTCGGAATCGGTGCTCAGTTTCTTCTTTGTCTACATCATGGTCTTCGGCGCCCTGGCCATGGGGCTGGGCTGGATGGGCCTGGACTTCATCACCGCCGTTTCCGGAGCGGCCAGCGCCATCGCCAATGTCGGCCCGGGCCTGGGCCCGGTGATCGGGCCCGCGGGCACCTATAGCACCCTGCCCGACGCGGCCAAGTGGCTGCTCAGCTTCGGCATGCTGCTGGGCCGGCTGGAATTGTTCACGGTGCTGGTCCTGTTCACGCCGGCATTCTGGCGGAACTAGGCGGAACTAAAGCGCTATGGACCGAGAAGATAGGCGCGCAAGTGCCGGCGCGCCTCGGCTTCCAGCCGCCGGTCGATATCCGACACCAGGTCTTCGGTCAGGGCGAACCAGACCCTTTCGCGCTGCGCCATGGAGGCGCCCTCGGCCACCGTCATCGAGCGGGTGGCCCGCACCGTGGCGAAGGCAAGCTGGCGGCCCCCGTCATCACGAATTTCGAGAAGAACGGCGGCCCGGCCGTCGTAGCGCGCCGATTGCTGGGTGGTGAAGAGCCCCTTGAGCCCGCCCTTCACGGGCAGTGGCACCTCGCGAATGGAGGCGTCCAGGATGACCAGGTTGGCCACGTTGCGCCGCCCGGCCGCCTTCAGCCGCTGGCCGGCCCATCGGCGGATCGCGGCATAGGGCGCCACCGGCGCGCGGTGTTCCACATTGGGCGGCTTCAAGGGCGGGATGTAGCGGGTGGCGACTTCGATCCGCGCGACATCGAGGGTGAGTGGCCCCAAATGCCGGTAGGTGAGTTCCGGGAACTGGGCGGGAGGCGCGGGGGTCTCGCACCCGGCGATCAGGAAACCGGGGAGAACGGCGGACAGGATCACAATTGCCTTGCAGCGACGCACCCACATGGCGCTCAACCCCTGGAATTGCCAACGGGCTTTAATTCTGCCGACCTCGACGGGATTTATCAAGCGTCCAAAGCAAGCGGCGCGATGCCGCCGTCGCGTCAGGCGTACAGGGCCTCGAGCGCGGGTTGGTCGAAAACATAGGCCTCGCCGCAGAACTCGCATTTCACCGAAACAACGCCGGCTTCCGTCATCTCCAGCAATTCGGCCTTGGGGAAGGCGACCAGGGTGCCCGCCACCCGGTCCCGGGAACAGCGGCAGCCGTCCACCAGCCCACGGGGTTTAAACATCCGCACGCCGAGTCGGTGGAACAGCCGGTAGAGAAGCCTGTCAGGGGGAAGGCGTGGGTTGGTGAGTTCGTCCTCCTTGACGCTGGCCATGAGCGTCACGACTTCCCGCCAGTTCTCTTCATCCTCATGGGCGTCGATCAGGGCAGCGGTGTCGGGGCGCGCTCCCTCGCCGGGCAGCCGCTGAATTACCATGGCGCCGGCGCGCCAGCCCTCGCCGCCATTGGGCGCCCTAACCGCCACCTTGATGGCGGCGTCGATCTGTTCGGACTGGCGGAAGTAATGATGGACGCAGTCGGTCAGGGTGGGCCCCGCCAACTCGACCATCCCCTGATAGCGCTCCCGGTCCGCCCCCTGGTCGGCGGTGAAGGCCAGATGCCCCTGACCCAACAGCGCCGGCATGGGCGCCGTGGCACCCTCCATGCGCGCCACCGCATCGGCGTCGAACTGCGCATAGGCCCGCAATTCGCCGGTGCTGGTCATGTCGCCGACGACGATTCGCACCGGTCCCTTGCCATTGGCCTGCAGGGTGAAGGACCCAAGGTACTTGAGCGTGCTGCCCAGCAGCGCCGTAAGCACCAGGGTTTCGCCGAGCAGGGCGGAAACCGGCGGCGGATAGCGGTGGCGGTCGAGAATTCGGTCGAGCAAGGGGCCGAACCTCAGGAACCGGCCTCGCAACCCGGCGTGCTCCACCTGATAGGGGATAACCAGGTCGGTCGCGATCATCGGGCCACGTGCCAAGGCCGGAACTGAATCAGTCCCTAAGGCCTGAGGCACCAATGCAGGATTCCCTTCTGGGCATGCAACCGGTTTTCCGCTTCGTCCCAGACCGCCGAGCGCGGCCCGTCGATGACGCCGGCGCTCACCTCAAAGTCGCGGTTGGCGGGGAGGCAATGCATGAAGATGGCATGGTCGGCCGCCTTGTCCATCAAGGCCTCATCCACCCGGTAGGGGGTCAAGGCCCGGACCCGTTCTTGGACGGTGGGCCCGCCATTGGTGCCCATGGACGCCCAGGTATCGGTCACCACGCAATCGGCGCCGGCGACCCCGTCGGCGGGATCCTCGGTCAGCGTGATATCGGCGCCGGCATGGCGGGCCGCCTTGACCGTCGCGGGATCGGGCGCGAACCCTTCGGGCGTGGCGATCGTCAGGGCATAGCCGAAGAGCGCCGCACCGTGGATCCAGGACGCGACCACGTTGTTTCCGTCGCCGAGCCAAGCGACCCTACGCCCATTGATGGGGCCCTTGATCTCCTCGAAGGTCATGATATCGGCCATGATCTGGCAGGGGTGGCTCTTGTCGGTGAGGCCGTTGATCACCGGCACCGAAGCATATTCCGCCATCTCCAGGAGGCTCGCTTGGGAAAGGGTGCGGAACAACACCGCGTCCACGTAGCGGCTCAGCACCCGCGCCATATCGGCGATGGACTCACCCCGGCCAAGCTGCGAGCCCTGAGAGTCCAGGATGGTGACCCGGCCGCCCATCTGGGCCATGCCCACCTCGAAGGACACCCGCGTGCGGGTCGACGGCTTCTCAAACACCAGGGCAAGCGTCTTGCCGGCACCCGGCCGTTCACCGCCCGGCGCGTCTTCGCCCCGCTTATAGTCCTGGGCGAGATCGAGCATCTCGCGCAATTGGGCGGCGGCGAACCTGTCGATGTCGAGAAAATGCTTGGGCGCCTGCGGTCCGGTGCCGCGTTGGCGCGCCGATGCGGTCTCGGGCGTCGCGGTCATGAAACTTTCCCCAATTGGGCGCAGCTCTCATCAAGGATCGCCAGCGCCTCGTCGATTTGCGCCCCTTGGGTGATCAACGGCGGCAGCAGTCGCACCACATTGCCGCCCGCGAGCACGGTCAAAAGGCCGTTGCCGCGGAGCTTGCCTATCAGGGGCTTGGGATCGTCTGCGCAGACCAGGCCGATCATCAGGCCCCGGCCCCGGACGCCCGCCAGGACCGATGGATGGGCGGCGACCAGTTTTTCGAGGCCGGCCAGAAGTTTGGCCCCCATGTCACGGACGTGGGCGAGGAATCCGTCTTCCAGCATCACGTCCATCACCGTGTTGGCCACCGCCATGGCCAGTGGGTTGCCGCCATAAGTGGAACCATGGCTGCCCGGGACCATGCCCGAGGCCGCATCGCCCGTGGCGAGGCAGGCGCCCACCGGGAACCCGCCGCCGATGCCCTTGGCGACCGCCATCACATCGGGGGTCACGCCAGCCCATTCATGGGCGAACAGCTTGCCGGTCCGGCCCATGCCGCACTGCACCTCGTCGAAGAAAAGAAGCAGCCCGTACTCGTCGGCGATCTCGCGCAGGCCCTGAAGGTAATCTTCTTGGGCGGTCCGGATCCCGGCTTCACCCTGCACCGGTTCGATCAGGAGCGCCGCGGTTTGGTCGCCGATCGCCGCCCGGGTCTCGTTGAGATTGCCGAAGGCGACGTGATCGAAACCGTCCACTGCCGGCTCGAAGCCCTTGAGCATCTTTTCCTGCCCGCCGGCGGCGATGGTGGCAAGGGTGCGTCCGTGGAAGGCCTGGTCCGCGCAGATGATGCGGTAGCGCCCGGGATCGCCGGCCGCGTCGAAGTGGGAGCGCACGGTCTTGAAGCCGCATTCCATGGCCTCGGCCCCGGAATTACAGAAAAACACCGTGTCGGCGAAACTATGGGCAACCAGCCGCTCGGCCAGCCGCTGCTGATCGGGAATGTGGAACATGTTCGACGTGTGCCACAGCTTTTTCGCTTGCGCGCCCAGCGCCGACACCAGCCGGGGATGGGCATGGCCCAAGGAATTGACGCCGATCCCCGCGGTGAAATCGAGGTAGCGCGCGCCCTCGGTGGAAAAGAGGTAAGGCCCCTCCCCCCGATCAAAAGCGATGTCGGCGCGCCCATAGGTGGGCATCAAAGCGGAAATCACGAATCCTCTCCTCCACTGCCGGGCGCATTGTTCAGCCTGCCCCGGCGCCCTAGAGTACTTTCCGGCCAAATGGTTCAATTTGGCCGGGAAGTGCTCTCGAACCTTGGGCCCGCGCGGAAAAAGCGGTGAGTATCCATAGACCGAGGCGTCCTGTCAACGCCTGGGCCGATAGAATGCAAGTGATAAAGCGTTAGAAAATTTAGCGCTTGAACTGCTTACCCAGAGACAATGCCTGGCCCTGGTAGGAGGAGCCGATGCCGGCGCCGTAGGGCTTATCGGTTTCGACGCTCAATCGCTCATAAACGACACGGCCAGCAATCTGGCCGTGTTCAACCAAGAACGGCACGTCATGGGAGCGAAATTCAAGGACTATTTTGGCGCCGACCGGCCCACGATCCGCATATCCGAACCCTGGGTCAAAAAAGCCTGCATAGTGGGCACGAAATTCACCGACTAGGGTATCGTAAGCAACCATATCAGCCGCAAAATTAGGCGGAACGACCAATGATTCTTTGGTGGCCAAGATGTGAAATTCATCGGTCTTGAGAATGATGCCGCCGTTATCGGGCCGGTAAACCGTGTCCCAGAAATTGTCACCGTCGTAATGATTCACGAGGTCGATATCTATAAAATCGGCCGTCTGTTTTGCTTTATAGCCAATAATCCCTGTAACGGGGTCGCCCACTACATCCACGGAAAGAGCGATGGCTCCGCCTTTGACGTTGGCTTCGCCATCTTTGTCGTGAACCAATCGAACTTCTTCATGGAGCCGTTTCACCGATGCATCGGAAGAGGGTGGACGACCGGACTTCACGCGCACCTGAGCCAAACGGGACCCCGTTCTCACTTTTACATTGAAAGACCGCGGCGCGATCTCCAGCCACAGCCGGCCTGCATATCTTTCTCGAATTGAATCGAACTCACAGCCGTTGTCGGTAATAACCCTGGCAAAGACATCAAGCCGCCCGGTGGAGCTTTTTGGATTGGCGACGGCGGACATACGCTTTTTCAGCCGCAGGTGTTCTTGAAGCGGCACGATGTAGACTTTGCCCGTTTCAAGAACCGCGCCATCCTCCAAGTCAATTTTTTCGGTGCTGAAATCGCGAAGCTTTTCTTCCACGGTCCAGTTCAGACCAGGCAAGAAACTCGCCGGGACCAGGTAGGCGTGGCACCCGAGCCGCAAATCGAGACTCGCGGGCTGAATTTGGTTGGGCTGAACCATCTCATCGGCGAGTATCAGCCCCCGCTCGATGGCACCCTTGATCCACTGTGCCGGCCAAACGCCGGTTTGCGACTCCGGTTGATCATCGAGTAAGGGCAAAATTTCTTGTTGGGCCGGGTCGGTCATTTTTCGTCTTCCGCCACCTCACGCTTCAATACAAAGCCTACTTGTTTTTCATTATTTTTCAACGCGTTATTATGAAAAATTAATCCACAAGCCGGAGCAAAACAAAGGTACTGAAAACGTTGCACGTTTCAATTCAACCCACATTTTCCCGTTCTGCGATAGGCGATGTCAACTCGATTCGCCAATGCCATCACCCCCTGTGGTTTCTTGAACACCGGTCAGGGTGTCCCTCCTATTAATTCCATCGCAGATGCTTGTGAGAGCCCGATCGATCGATCAGTCTCAACACTGACACTTCCTTGAGCGAGCCAATCTGGATAGGGTTGCGTACCGGCGCCTCATTACGCCGGCAGGTGGAGATTTCCGGCAGGGGACCACAGGGGACCAAAGGGCGATGAAATCCGATGACCGCACCTACCGTGACCTTCGGGAACACGTCGAGGCCTTGGATCGGGACGGATTGCTGATCACGATCGATGAGCCCATCGACAAGGATTCGGAGATGCATCCTTTGGTCAGGTGGCAGTTCCGAGGGGGATTCGAAGAGGCCGACCGCAAGGCGTTTCTGTTCACCAATGTCATCGACGGCAAGGGACGGAGCTATGATATTCCGGTGGTGGTCGGCGCCATGGCCGCCTCGCCGGCCATCTATGCCGCCGGCATGAGGGTTTCGGTGGAGGACATCGGCGGCAAATGGAACGCCGCTTTATCGAACCCCATCGACGCGCGGCCCGTCAACGACGCCGCTTGTCAGGAAATCGTCATAACCGGCGAGGCCCTGACGGGGGAAGGAGCCGGCTTGGACGCGCTTCCCATCCCCGTATCCACGCCGGGTTTCGATAGCGCCCCCACCTTGAGCGCGACCAACTGCGTGACCCGTGACCCTGAAACAAATGTTCAAAACATGGGCACCTACCGCGCCGCCCTCAAGGCGCCCGATCGATTGGTGGTGCGCATGGCCACCCGCGTCGGTGGGGCCGGCGGGTACCTGCATTGGCGGAAATACAAAGAACGGGGCGAGGAGATGCCGTGTGCCATCGTTCTTGGCTGTCCGCCATTGGTGGCCTTCATGGGGCCCCAGAAATTGCCCATTGGCATGGATGAACTGGGCGTGGCAGGGGGGTTGGCCGGCGAGCCGATCAATGTGGTCAGGGCGGTAACGGTGGATCTCATGGTTCCGGCGGAGGCCGAAATCGTCATCGAGGGCATGATCGATCCGGAAATTACCGAGCCCGAAGGCCCCTTCGGCGAATCCCACGGCCACGTGGCCTTGGAGGAGTTCAATATGCCCATGCGGATCACCGCGATTACGCGAAAAAACAACCCCATGGTGCCATCTTACATCAGCCAGGTTACGCCTTCGGAATCGAGCGTCATCAAACGGATCGCCTATGAACCGTTGTTTCTAACGCATCTGCGCGACACCCTGGGGATCGGCGGTGTCATGAAAGTGTCGCTTCACGAACCGCTGACCGCGTTGTTGCGGGTCACCTTGGTGACCATGGAACGCGATACGCCGAAAACGGAAATCTGGCGGGCGCTTTACGGTGCCGCCAGCTTCAAGGGGGACTGCGGCAAAATCACCATCGCCATCAATGACGACATCGACCCGGATAACGCCGACGCCATCCTTTGGGCCCTCGCCTATCGCCAAAACCCGGTGGATGATGTCGTGGTCCTGCCCCATCGCGGCCAGGGGCACGGCCCAAAACGTGAGCACGGCGGCGAGGAAGACTCGACCCTCCTGATCGATGCGACCATGAAAAGCGACATGCCGCCCCTGGCCTTGCCGGCCAAGCAATACATGTCCCATGCAAGGGAATTGTGGGACCGGCTCGGCCTCCCCCCCTTGCGCCCGGAGCAGCCATGGCATGGTTATTCTCTCGGCGATTGGACAAAAACCTGGGAGGACGCGGCCCTTCGGGCGGTCCAAGGGGAGTATCTGGAAAACGGAAGACGCAGTGCCCAGCGCCAGCTTAAGGGTCTCATTCCCGAGACCTCTGTCCGCGATGCCGAAGACGGCTGGGATTGAGATGAGAACTTCCCCATGAAAGCCGCGCCTTTCGAATACTTCGTGGCGGACAACATTGACGAGGTGACCACGGGGTTGGCGGATTCCGGCGAAGAGGCGACCATCATTGCCGGCGGCCAGACCCTGGTGCCACTGATGGCCATGCGCCTGGCCCGCCCGGCCTTGCTCATCGACGTGAACGGCATCGGCGACCTTCAGGGAATAGACCTTCTCGCCAACGGCGTTCGTATCAAGGCGTGCACCCGCCAATCCGACGCCCTCAAATCCACCATCATCGCCGAACGACTGCCCTTGCTTGCCAAGGCGCTCCCCTATGTCGGCCACGCGCAAACACGGAACCGGGGAACCGTGGGAGGAAGCATCGCCCTTGGCGATCCGGCGGCGGAAATTCCCCTGGTGGCGACCGCATTGGACGCCCGCATCACCTTGCAGAAAAAGGGAAATAGCCGCGAGCTGCCGATCCACGGTTTCTACCAAGGCCCGATGATGACCAGCCGCGAACCCGACGAATGCATCACCGAAATTCTCTTCCCCCAATGGCAGGGAGAAGGGCGCCGGGGCACCGGTTTTCAGGAGGTCAGCCTGCGCCACGGGGATTTTGCCATTGTCGCCGCCGCCGCCCAGATTTCAGTCGGCGAGGACGGCGTTTGCGCTAGGGCATCGGTGGCCCTTGGCGGCGTCTCCGGCACTCCCTTTCGAATTTCGGCGGCGGAAGATGCCCTGAGAGGCACCATGATCGACGACCAGGCGCTGCGTGCGGTGGCAAACGCGGTGGATCAGGCCGTGGACCCCCAGAGTGACCTTCATGCGAGCGCCGCTTACCGGCGGCGGGTGGCGAAAGTGCTTGTCGAGCGCGTCATTCGGGAAGCGGCCCGGGAAGCGGCCAACCACGGCGCGAGAGACGCCCCATGAAGCCGCGAAAAATTACCCTCAGGGTGAACGGGGGGGTGCGTTGGGCAACAGCGGAACCACGCCTGACGCTGCTCGACTTTTTGCGTTACGCGTTGAATCTCACCGGCACCCATATGGGCTGCGAACACGGCGTGTGCGGGGCGTGCACGGTGATGTTCGATGGGTTAGCGGTGCGGTCCTGTTTGATTTACGCGGTTCAGGCCGACGGCCACGACGTTACGACGGTGGAAGGATTGTGCAACGACGACGGCACGCCGGGACCGATTCAAGAGGCATTTCAAGACGCCCACGGATTGCAGTGCGGGTACTGCACCCCGGGCATGCTGATCTCGGCCCAAGCACTTCTTCAATCCACGCCCGATCCGAGTGATGACGAAATCAGGGAAGCGCTGGGCGGAAATCTGTGCCGGTGCACCGGATATGCACAGATTATCGACGCCGTGCGTTTGGCAGCCGTTAGTTTGCAAGGGGCGGGCGGGTGAGCGAACCGGGGCGAAGCAATCTTGTTCATATTTCCCGCAAACGCCGGGTCAAGGAGGACAAGCGCTTTGTCTCCGGTACGGGGTGCTACGTCCAGGACGTGGTGCCGGCGGGGACCAAACATGTCGCCGTCCTGCCGAGCCCCTATCCCCGGGCGCGAATTCTTTCCATCGATTTGGAACGCGCGGTGGCGCTTAACGGCGTCAACGCCGTGGTCACCGGCGAGGAACTGGCCGAGCACACCGCACCGCTTCCCCAAGGATTGAACCTTCCCAATGTGGTCTGGCGTCCGCTGGCCGTCGGCATGGCGCGCTATGCCGGCGAATGGGTGGTCGCGGTGGCCGCGGACTCCGTGCACATTGCCGAGGATGCCTTGGACTTGATCGAGGTTGAATACGATCCGCTGCCCGCCATCATCGACCCGGAACTGGCCATGAGCGAGGATGCGCCGCTGGTTCATCCCGAACACGGCTCCAACATCCTCTACAGCGGTGTTTTCACCTGGGGCCCGGTCGCCGAAGACTTCGAGGCCGCGGACCACCAGCTAACATTTCGTGCACGCTGGGGCCGCAGTTCCACCGTTCCCATCGAGACCTTCGGCGTGCTTGCGGCGTGGCGGGAAGGAACCGACACCCTCGAGATATGGGCATCCATCCAGATGCCCAAATATGCCGAACAGATCGCCCATGCGTTGCGCATTCCATTGAACAGCGTCAACGTTCACAACGACGTCGACGTTGGCGGCGCCTATGGCGTGAAACGAGGCATCAAGCATACCGTGTTGGCCGGCTATCTCAGCCGCAAACTTGGTGCGCCGGTTCGCTTGATCGAAGACCGTCTGGTCAACCTGGCCGGCGGCGATGCCCACGGGCCCGATCGGATCTTCGACACCGAAGTCGCCTTCACCAAGGAAGGCATCATCACGTCCCTGAAAATCAGGGCCATCGACGATGCCGGCGCCTATCCCGGACGGGGGCCCTATCAACTGGCGAAGCCGATCACCGCCATCACCGGGCCGTACAGGATCAATTCCGTCCATTATGAAGCCATCTCCATCACCACCAACAAGACCGGTCAGGTGCCGGTCAGGGGATTTGGCCAGGCGCCGACCAATTTCATGCTGGAAACCGCCGTGGACAAGGTCGCCATGCAGCTCGGCATCGACCGTTTGGAGGTGCGCCGGCGCAACTTCATCCGCAGCGATGAATTTCCCTACACCATTCCCAGCGGCACGGCATACGACAGCGGCGATTACCACGCGGTCCTGGAAAAACTCCTCGACCTGGCCGACTACGACGGGCTCATCCAAACCCGCGACCAACGGCGGAGCGAGGGAATGTTGGCCGGTGTCGGCATCGCCACCTGCCTAGAGCCCAGTGGCGGCAACACCATGTTCGAGTATCTCATGAACCCGGCCGCCGAAATCACCACCTTCGTGGAAGGCTGCCAGGTGCGCGTCGATGCCCAGGGCGGGATCACCGGAATCATGGGCACCAGCGGTGCGGGCCAGGGGCATGAAACCTTGGTCGCGACCATCCTGGGCGAAGAACTGGAATTCGATCCCGAGGACATCCGGGTGATCCACGCGGATTCGCTCGCCGGGCTGCCGACACTGGCCCCGGTGGCTTCCAGGATGGCGATCATGCTGGGCGGCGCGGCGGCCGGCGCGGCGCAAAAATTGAAAGATCGGGTGATGCGGATAGCCGCCCATAATCTTGGGATACCTATCACGGGGCTGGAATACTCCGGCGGAACGGTGTTCGACCGTGCCGATCACGCCCGCAAGCTGTCTTGGCAGGAGATCTGCTTCATCGCCCACAACCAGATCCACAAAATGCCCGAAGGCCTGGAGCCGGGACTGCAGGCCATCCACGTCTTCCAGGTGCCGGGCGGCGGCCAACTTCCCGACGACCAAAACCGGGTCCAGTTGTATCCCTGTTTCGCGTTCCAGGCCCATATCCCGTTGATCGAGATCGATCCCGGAACCGGCAAGGTGACCATCGTCGCGTATTTCATCGCCCACGATTGCGGGACCATCATCAACCCCGATATCGTTCGCGGCATGGTGATCGGCGGCGTCGCCCAAGGGATCGGGGTGGCCCTATATGAAAAATTCGCCTACACGCCGGACGGTCAATTCATCAGCGGCACTTTCGCCGATTACGTCCTGCCCTCGGTATTCGAGATTCCCTACGTCCAGGTGACCGAACATTGCACGCCGTCGCCGCTGACCTCCCATGGACAGAAGGGGACCGGTGAAGGCGGCTACCTGGGCGCGCCCGCCGCCATCGCCAGCGCGGTCAACGACGCCCTGGCTCCGCGCGGGCTCTCGCTCCATGAGTTGCCCATGGCCATGGCCGACATCGAAGAACTTCTCAACGGGGGAGACAGCATTTGATCATCGACACCCATGCGCACTTCACGCCTCAAGCGATGTTGGAGGCCCTGATAAAAGACGTCGATCATTTCCCTTCGGTCGAATTGTTGGCCGAGGACGGCACCTACCGGCTCGCCTTTGCCGGCGGTGCGCCGACCCGCCCCCTTTCGCCCAAGCTGCGCGATGCCGACCAACGGCTCGAGTGGATGGACGCCCAGTCTATCGATGCCCAGGTCACCGGCGGGTGGCTCGACAGTTTCGGATACGAACTTCCTGCCGCCGAAGGGGCCGAGTGGAGCCGCTTTTTGAATGAATTCATGATCAAGGGCACCCAAGACTTCGATCGATTGACGCCGCTCGCTACGGTGCCGCTGCAAAGCGGGGAGCTCGCGGCCGAGGTCCTGGAGGAGGCCATGGGAGCCGGATTCGCGGGCGTGATGATCGGAACCCAGCCCCATGGAAACGCCGGCAATCTGGACGATCCCGATCTCGATCCTTTTTGGCAAGCCGCGTCCGCGCTGGGCGCCACGATCTATCTGCATCCGATGTTTGGATGCGGCGACCCTAGGCTGTTTGATTACGGCATGATGAATGCGGTGGGCCGTGGCCTCGACACGACGACCGCCGTTTCGCGTCTTCTTTACTCCGGCCATTTCCTGAAATACCGGGGCCTCAATTTCATCCTTTCCCACGGCGGCGGCGCCATCCCCTATCTGTTGGGAAGGCTGGCGCGGAACCACGATATCCATGCGAACGAATTCGCCGATCCGCTGGAGGGGTTCAAGACGCTCTATTTCGACTCCGTGCTGTTCGATCCCGAAACCCTCAAGTTTCTCTGCCAATTGGCGGGCGCGGATAAAATCGTGCTGGGTTCCGACTATCCCTTTCCCATCGGCGATCCCCAACCCGCGGGTGTCGTCACCGATGCATGCCTCGGGGAACCGGCGACGCGGATGATCCTTGGCGAAACCGCCGCCAGGCTGTTCCATATGGCCGGATAAGTGTTAGCGCACCAGCCTAGAAGAGATTGGCCCACGCGATGGAGCGTAGCTCGGGGAAGATGTCGCCAATGACGGTCATCGGCCACTGAACCAGCAAGAGCGTGTGGAACAAAGCGTAAGACGCGACCCACATCGGCACCGCGATGTACAGTATCAACTTCCAACTTTCCTTGCCCTCGAAACGCATGTAGCCGACCAGGAAAAAGAACATCGCCGGCAGCAGCCCGATGACAGAGCCGGTAACGAAAAAGGCCACCAGCCAGCCGAAATAGCGCGCCGCGCGGATGAAGATGTCTCTGACGCCGAGGTCGCCGTAATCGGCCTGGATGTCGAAATGAACTTCCTCCTCGCCTGCCTTGAAGGCGTCACCCGCGGTCGTGCCGCGCGCGTCCTCGACAGCCCCGCCGGCGCCCTCGCCTTCCACGGCGGCGAATTTCGACGGCGGCACCACGAACAGGTCCGAAAAGATCAGCCCGCCGGTAAAAAGGATACCGCCGTACGCGATAACATGGGGCACCAATCGGGCACCGAAATCCCAGTTCCAAGAGAGATAGATAGTGGAGACGAACATCGCCATCACGCCGAAGGAAAAATACATGTTGGGATCGAGGTTCTCGCGCCGGAATCCGATGCTGTATTTGCCGCTCCCCCCTGCCTTGGCTCGGTCCATATAGCCCTTGATGATCGGCCGCAGCACACCGTAAAGCGTCATCGCGAAGATGATGGTGACCCACGGCGTGAACTTGCCCTCGCGGAATACCCACAGCCATTCCCAGCTGTAACGCTCGACAGAGATGAACATGTAACGCTCGACCAGGCCACCCAGCACGAAGCCCAGGATCAGCGGCGGCCGTGGCCAGCGCAGGCGCTTCATGATCCAGCCGATGAAACCGAAAATCAGCAGCGCATAGATGTCGCCCCAAGCGTTGGAGCCCTGATAGGCACCGATAAAGGTGACCGCGAGCACCACCGGCGCGAGGATGCCGATCCGCACAAGGGCGATCTTGGCGAGCTGGTTGGCGAACAGGAAACAGAGCCCGGCGCCGAGGATATTGGCCAAGGCCACCGACCAAACCAGCGTGTAGGTGATGTCGAGCCGCTCGGTGAGCATCTTGGGCCCTGGCTCAAGGCCGTGGATAAGGAAGGCGCCGAGGATCAACGCCATGGACGCCGAACCGGGAACGCCGAAGGCGATGGTCGGGAGAAGCGCGCCGCCTTCCTTGGCGTTGTTGGAACTTTCGGACGCAATCACCCCGCGCACGTCACCCTTGCCGAAGGTCAGGCCTGAATCCTTGATCGAGCGAACCGCGTGGCCATAGGCGATCCAGTCGATGACCGAGGCGCCGATACCGGGGATCGCGCCGAGGGCGGTGCCGATGGTGGCGCAGCGAAACACTAGGAATTTATTGCGGAAAACGTCCTTCACCCCCTCCCACTGCGACCAGCGCGAGCCGGCGCTGGCATTGCCGGATATGGATTGTCGGGTGATCACCATGTCGGCGATCTCGGGAACCGCGAACAGGCCGAGCGCCAAGGGTACCACCGGCAAGCCATCGTAAAGGTAAAGAGAATCAAACGTCCATCGCAGGGTACCGGTCTGAGGATCGTCGCCGGCGGTCGCGACCATGAGGCCGATGCAGGCCGCGGCGAGCCCCTTGAACGGGGTGCTGCCGCTGAGGACGGACACCAACGACAGGCCGAAAATACAGATCGCCAGCAGCTCCGGCGAGGTGACCTCTAAGATGATAGGACGGATAATCGGCACCGAAAGCGCCAACAGCATAGCCCCGTAGAGCCCGCCGATGACCGAGGACGTGAAGGCCGCTCCGAAGGCCCGTCCCGCCTCTCCCTTGCGTGCCATGGGGTAGCCATCGAGGATCGTCGCCGCCGAACCAACCGTGCCGGGCACCCCGAAGAGGACGGCCGGAATGGTATCGGAAGTCACCACCACCGAACTCAGGCCCATCATGAAGGCAAGCGCCGTGTACGGGTCCATGGTGAAGGTAAACGGCAACAGCAGCGACAGACCGACCAACCCACCCAGGCCCGGGATGACGCCGAGGACCAATCCGATAAGCACACCAAGCCCGAGAAAGGACAGGCGCAAGGGATCCGCCAATGTCACGGCGGCCTGGAGTGCTACCTCCAGCAATCCGGCTTCCATTGGAAAAGCGTCTCCCGTCAGAATTAACTAGTGTCTCAAACGCGGACTTTATTTACTCTCGCCACACCACGGCACCTGCCGGTCCGGCCGATCAAGAGAAACGGCGGCTTACCAAAGCCGCCGCTTTCCATTGAACCAACACAGACTCCTCCTCAGGCAACCGTCCTGGACCTGAAGGGCCGAGGACGGCGAGGCCCCGGCCCGAAGGGGCTGAGGGCCTCTGGGTTTCCAACCGTTACTTGCCGAAAATCATCTTCCGTGCGGCGGCGACGACCGTCGGGTTGGCGTTGGCGTACGCCTTGTTGACGAA
>SMUX01132371.1_pt1 | contig 29260 bp, 25 predicted proteins | sample 2456431 | NCBI WGS metagenome assembly SMUX01 (sample SAMN11095930, study PRJNA526329) | marine sediment metagenome | biome: Marine sediment; feature: Surficial sediment; material: Deep marine sediment; isolation source: Hadal surficial sediment | place: Pacific Ocean | collected 2014-11 | depth... | reverse complement strand
GTCCGGCGTCGCGCTGGTAGGCGGCGGCAGCCGTCCACGCCCGGGCGAGGTTTCGCTGGCGCATCATGGGGTGCTGTTTCTGGACGAGCTGCCCGAGTTCGACCGCCGGGTGCTGGAAGTACTGCGCGAGCCGCTGGAGTCGGGCACCGTCAGCATCGCACGGGCCGCGCACCATTGCGTGTTCCCGGCACGCTTCCAGCTGGTAGCGGCCATGAACCCGTGCCCCTGCGGGCATCTGGGCGACGGCAGTGAGCGCTGCCATTGCAGCTCGGAGCAGGTGCGGCGTTACCGCAGTCGCATCTCCGGCGCCCTGCTCGACCGTATCGACATGCAGATCCAGGTGCCGCCGGTGCCCCCTCATCACATGACCTCGGCGCAACAGCCCGGCAAGCCGGAAAGCGCACTGGTGCGGGCGCGCGTGGAGCACGCCAGGGACCGGCAACTGGATCGCAGCGGTTGCCCCAATCAATATCTGGCGGCCAGGGATGTGGAGCAACACTGTCGCCTCCGGCCCGCCGATCAACGCCTGCTGGCAACGGCCATCGAGCGCCTGGGCCTTTCGGCACGGGCTCGGCATCGGGTGCTGCGGGTAGCGCGGACCATCGCCGATCTGGCGGACATGGACGACATCGGGACCACCCATCTGAGCGAGGCGCTGCAGCATCGCAATAGTGAGAGATTGCTGACTTTCTAAGGGGGGGGCGGAAACGGGAAGAATCGGATTTCCGCGCAGGAATCCGTTACCTGACCGTAACTCGCTTGCAAGGGTTACCCGATTCGGTTCAAATGCGCGGCATGATGGAACAGGCCCCTGATCACAGGATCGAAGTCACGGTCCAAAGCGTCTACATAGACGACGAGTCCGAGCCGGACGCCAACAAGTACGTGTTCGCCTACACGGTCACGATCCGTAACGTGGGCACAGTCCCGGCCCAGCTTCTCACGCGTCACTGGACCATCACCGATGCCGACGGAAAGGTTCAGGAGGTTCGCGGCGAAGGCGTGGTCGGCGAGCAGCCGAGACTCGCACCAGGTGAAGACTTTCAGTACACCAGTGCCGCACTCATCGAGACACCGGTGGGGACCATGGGAGGAAGCTATCAGATGATGGCGGACGATGGCGTGGCATTCGACGCGGAGATCCCGCTTTTCCGCTTGTCGATTCCAAATATACTGCACTGAGAGCCGCGCGCACGCCGGGCGAGCATCCTCTCCCCGGAAATCCACTGCAATGATCTTTCGAGGACCCTGTCCGTGGCCATCTATGCGATAGGCGACATTCAGGGTTGTTTCGGCGAGCTCCAGGAACTCCTGCGCCACATTCGCTTCCAGCGCGGCAAGGACCAATTATGGTTCGTCGGCGATCTCGTCAATCGCGGTCCGAAATCACTAGCCGTTCTTCGATTCGTCTCGGAGCTCGGGCGCGACGCCCGAATCGTGCTGGGCAATCACGACCTGAACCTTATCGCGATTGCCGAAGGCATGCGCGAAATGCGCTCCCTGGACACGGTGCAAGACGTTCTCGACGCTCCGGACGGCGGTGAGCTCATTGACTGGCTGGCCGCGCAACCGCTGCTGCTACGCGAACCCGGCATTCCCTACACCATGGTTCACGCCGGGCTTGCACCACCATGGGACATCGCCCAGGCGGCCATGCTCGCCCGCGAGGTGGAAGCTGCGCTGGCAAGCACCGATCGCTCGGGTTTTCTCGCCCACATGTACGGCGACCAACCCGACCGCTGGGACGGCGAGCTCGCCAACCGGGAACGCCTGCGTTTCATCACCAACGCGCTCACGCGCATCCGTTACGTGGATGCAGACGGGCGACTGGAAATGGAGGAGAGCGGCCCGCCGGGCAGTCAGCCCGACGCGCTGGTACCCTGGTTCGCATCGAAGCAACGCCGCAGTCACGGCGAGCCCATCATTTTCGGACACTGGGCCACCCTGCAACTGACGCAGAAGATCGATCCCGTGCACCGTGTCTTTCATCTGGACACCGGCTGCGTGTGGGGCGGACGACTCACGGCGCTGCGATTGGACGACGAGCGCTATTTCAGCGTTCGCGGTCAGAATGTTTAATGGGGACACTCCCCATTTAGCCGGGCGGCTGCGTTCTTTCCAGATCCACGAAGCTGAACGCGCAGGGGAAGTCCGGGTCTGCCTCGTGGTCTTCGCGGCAGGTCTCTTGCCATCGGCGATGGTCGTATTCGGGAAACCAGGTGTCGCCGCTGAAGCTGCCGTGGAGCAGGGTCAAGTATAGACGATGTGCCCGCGGAAGCGCGTCGGCGTAGAGCTGCGCGCCACCGATGACCATGGGCTGGTCCGCGTCATCGCACATGCCCAGCGCTTCATCCAGATCCCTCACCACCAAGCAGCCCGGTGCCCGATAGTCGGGATCACGGCTCAGCACGATGTTTCTGCGCCCGGGCAGAACCTTGCCAACGGATTCGTGAGTACGGCGACCCATGATGATCGGCTTGCCCATGGTCAGTGCGCGGAAACGGCGCATGTCCGCCGGCAATCGCCAGGGAAGCCGATCGCCGTCGCCTATCAACCGGTCACGGTCCATGGCGGCGATGATGGCGATCAACATGCGCGTGCCGTCACCTCACACGGCAATCGGAGCCTTGATGCCAGGATGGCACTGGTAGTCCAGGAGCTCGAAATCTTCGTAGCCGAAGGCGAAGATCGAATCGACCTCCGAGTTGAGCCGCATGGTGGGCAGCGTAAGTGGCTCGCGCGCCAGCTGCGTCTCTACCTGGTCCAGGTGATTCACGTAAAGATGCACATCACCCAGGGTGTGCACGAAATCCCCGGGTGCCAGCCCGACCACCTGCGCCACCATGAGGGTCAACAACGCGTAGGAAACGATATTGAACGGCACGCCGAGAAACAGATCGGCGCTGCGCTGATAGAGTTGGCAGGAAAGGCGTCCGTCGGCGACGTAGAACTGAAACAACAGATGGCATGGCGGCAGAGCCATGCGCTCGATATCGGCGACATTCCACGCGCACACGATGTGGCGACGGGAATCGGGGTCGCGCCGTAGACTCTCCACCACGCGGGCGATCTGATCGATACGCTCGCCGTCCGGCGTCGGCCAGGAGCGCCATTGCGAACCATATACCGGCCCGAGCTCGCCGTTCTCGTCCGCCCACTCATCCCAGATAGAGACGCCATGCTCGTTCAAATAGGCGGTGTTGGTGTCGCCACGCAGGAACCAGAGTAACTCGTAGATGATGGATGGAAAATGCAGGCGCTTGGTGGTGACGGCGGGGAAGCCGGCGTTCAGATCGAAACGCATCTGCGCACCGAACAGGCTGCGTGTGCCGACCCCGGTGCGATCCCGCTTGTGCGCGCCGTGGTCGCGGACGTGGCGTACGAGATCCAGATACTGTTTCATCGCCTTGACGACCTGACCCGCGTGCCACGGGAGCGCGCCGGTTGAGTGGGCGGTGTCGTTTCGGCGCTGGCCGCGAAACGGTAAGCGAGCCACACGAGTATCGCACCGGCGATGATCATGGGGGCGCTCAACACCTGACCCATGGTGACCCAATCGAAAGCCAGATAGCCGATGTGCGCGTCGGGCACACGGATGAACTCGATGGCGAACCGGAAGACACCGTAGGCGGAGAGAAACACACCGGATACGGCCATGGTCGGGCGCGGATGCCGGGAGTAAAGCCAGACGATGACAAACAGCGCTACGCCTTCCAGCAACGCCTGGTACAGCTGGGAGGGGTGGCGCGGGACACCGCCCGCGCGCGGGTCCGGAAACACCATTGCCCACGGCAGGTCGGAGGGTCCGCCCCATAGATTGCCGTTGATGAAGTTGCCTATCCTGCCCAGCGCGATCCCCGGGGGCACCAGGGGCGCGACAAAATCCGCGACTGCGAAAAAGCGTCGGCCACGGGTACGGGCGAACCACCACATGGCGATCATGACGCCCAACAGCCCGCCGTGAAAGGACATGCCACCCTGCCAGATCCTCAGAATCAAAGAAGGATCATCCACGAATCGACCGAGATCGTAGAACAGCACGTACCCCAGGCGCCCGCCGACGATGACGCCCAGCGCAATATAGAACAGAAGGTCGTCTACCGCCGCAGCAGACCAGTCGCGCCGGGGATCCCTGGCGCGAATCCGGCCCAGCGACCAAGCGGCGCCAAAGCCGATAAGGTACATCAAGCCGTACCAGTGGATCTTGATCGGTCCGAGCTCTAGGGCAACAGGGTTGATATCGGGAAAAGCGATCATGGTCTGCGATTCTAACCTGCATTTCAGACCGGCGCGTCACGCGAATGTTTCAGCGCCGATGCTATACTCGATGCGACTCCAGCTGCCCCCCCGATGAGATGGATTCCAACATTCCCGCGGTAGTGAAGTCCCGTTCGCGCTTGTCCATTGCGCGGCTGGCCTGTGGCTGGTCGAGACAAGCCTGGCTGGCGCTCGCGCTACTGGCGCTGGCGGCGCCCCAGGGTGTGGAAGCCGCCGCCGCGTGGGTGGAAAGTGTTCAGGTTCCCGCCTGGGTGGTGAGAAACGGTAATCGCTTACCGGTCAAGGCAGGACTGCCCCTGGAAGCGGGCGACATTCTGACCACCGGACCGAAGGCCCGTCTGCTGTTGCGACTCGCCGAAGGCAGCCTGGTAAAGCTGGGACCGAATGCGGAGCTGCGACTGCAAGCGCTGAAGCCGCCCAGCGCACCCGGAGGCCTCTTCGAAGGACTGCTGGACGTGGTCAAGGGCGCATTCCGCTTCACCACGACGCTCTTGTCCAAAGCCCATCGGCGGCGCCTCGACGTACGCATTTCGAATGTGACGGCTGGTATTCGCGGCACCGACGTGTGGGGGAAAGCGGCCCCGGACAAAGACATCGTGTGCCTCATCGAAGGGGAAATCAGCGTGCGAAGGGGTGACGACGACGCCATTACCATGTCGGACCCGCTGAGCTTCTACGTGGCGCCCAAGGGACAGCCGCCATTGCCGGTCAGACCCGTCGACCCGGACCAGCTGCGACGCTGGGCCCGGGAAACCGATATCAAAGAACGCGGACCGGCACTGAGCGTCGACGGCGCCTGGACCGTTTACCTGGAGTCCCTGTCGAGCCGCGAGGCAGCCGCGCGTTCCCGGGCAACGCTGGAAGGCCGGGGATTCCCCATCACCATCCAGACGGCACAGGTCGGTGACAAGACCTTTTACCGCGTCGCCTTGGCCGGATTCCGGAATTGGCAAGGTGCCGTCGCCTTCAAAGACGGCATCGCCGACGCTCTCGGCTTTCGCACCGCATGGGTGGCCGAACAGTAGCTTGGGCATCGCTTCGCTCCGCCCAACAAACCCTCGGTCGCGTTAATACCCGCAAACCCGCACCAGCAACGCCTTCAAATACTCACTTTCCGGCAGCATCGGGTGCACCGGATGATCCGCTGCCTGGTGGCCCCGCTCCAGGATCTGAACCCATCTGCCGACGTCGGCGGCGGCGCCGGCCACCATATCCTGGTGCTCTTCGGGACTGAGATGGAAGGAGCACGATGCAGACAACAACAGCCCATCCGCCTCCAGGACCTGCATTGCGCGCCGGTTGAGCCGCCGATAGGCCTCGATGCCCGCTCGCCGATCCTTTTTGCGACGCATGAAGGCCGGTGGATCCACGACCACGATGTCGAAGCGCCGCTGTTCACCGCGAAGGGCACGCAAACTGTCGAAAACGTCGCCCCTGCAACCATCGACCCGATCCGCAACGCCATTGCGCTCGGCGTTGCGGCTTAAACCAGCAAGCGCGCTCTGTGAGGAGTCCAGGCACAACACCGATTGTGCGCCGCCCATGGCCGCCTGGATGCCGAAGCCGCCCACATAGCTGAAGCAGTCGAGCACGCTGCGTCCTTGCGCGTAATGTGAAAGCCGGGCGCGATTGCGGCGATGATCGTAGTACCAACCGGTCTTCTGCCCCTCCAGGGGTGAAATTTCGAAGCTGGCGCCATTTTCGCGCAAGCTCACCACCGCCGGCACTTCTCCATGAGCGACCTCGACGTAGCTCTCCAGTCCCTCCAGGCCACGGCTGGCGAGATCATTGCGCAACACCACCGCCGCCGGCCGACAGAGCTTCACCAGGGCGCGAACGATTTCGTCACGCACGCGCTCCATGCCGGCGGTACCGATTTGCACGCTGAGCACTTCCCCGTACCCATCGACGATGAGACCTGGAAGGCGATCGCTTTCGCCGTACACGAGCCTACAATGGGGCAGCCACCCGAGCCGTTCGCGCAGCGCCAACGCATGGACGAGACGCTCGCGCAGGAGTTCCTCATCCAGAATGCAGTTGGCCTCGGAACTCAGCAGGCGCGCGCAGATGAGCGAATGAGGATTGACGTAGGCCGTCCCCAGCGGCTTGCCGGAGTAACTCGAGACATTGACGCAGTCGCCCGCCTGGAACGCCGTCATCGGACTGCGCTCGATGTCCACCTCGTTGCTGAAGACCCAGGGATGACCCCGTTGCACGCGGCGCTCGTGGCGGCGGCGAAGATACAGATTGGGGAGACTCATGGGAGATCCTCGGGTTGGACCGGCAGCGCGCGGGGGACAGGCTAAAGAAGATCGTGCTTTGATGTCCAACGCAATCCCCCGAACATCCGCTACCAGCAGCTTGATGCTGGCGAAAATCCCCTCGTGAAACATGGATCACTACGCGATGCCCTGTCGCTGGGCGTCAATCGGCATGTCTTTTATGGATGGGTGATGCTCGCTGTCGGGGGACTGGCGGTATTCGCCAGTGGCCCCGGCCAATCGCACATCTTCAGCGTCTACATCACGCCCATCAGCGACGATCTCGGCATATCCCGGACCTCCATCGCCTCGGCCTACGCCGCCGCGACGCTGCTGGCGGCCTTCGGTCTGCCCACTGTCGGCCGGCTCATCGACCGGGTGGGGGTGAGACGCGTAGCCCTGGGCGTCGCCATACTGTTCGGTTTCGCCAACATTGCCTTCGGCCAGGTCACCGGCCTGTTGTCCCTGGCGCTGGCATTCGGCGCGCTGCGCTTTCTCGGCCAGGGCTCCCTCAGTTTGAGCAGCAACTATCTGGTCTCACAGTGGTTCAACCGGCGGCGCGGGATCGCGTTGAGTCTGACGGCGCTCGGCTTCTCGCTCAGCATGGCGCTGCATCCGCCCCTGGCCCAGTGGCTCATCGGCCAGGTGGGGTGGCGCGAATCCTGGTTCTGGCTGGGGCTCTTCACCTGGGTGCTGCTGGTGCCGATGATCGCGGTTCTGGTTCAGAACAAGCCTGAAGACATCGGGCTCACACCGGATGGCGAACCCCTGGCCGGCCAGCCGCCGGCACACCCCGGGGACGCCATGAACGTCGGGCTCAGCTTGCACGCCGCCCTTCGCTTACCGAGCTTCTGGATCATCGCGCTGGGGCTCGCGAGCCTGTCGATGCTGGTGACCGGAATGTTCTTCCACCAGGTTTCGGTGTTTTCCCTGCAAGGGCTGGACGCGCGAACCGCGGTGCGCGCCTTCTCCATTTCCGCCGTGGTCATGGTGCTCACGATGCCGGTGTTCGGCTACCTGCTGGATCGATTGCCGACCCGCCCCATGTTCGCTTCCGCTCTGCTCATCATGAGCGCGGCCCTGGTGGCGCTGGCGCTGGTGAGGGATGTCGCCAGCATGGTCGTATTCAGCGCAATGTTCGGCCTCGCCAATGCGGCGTTCCAGGCCCACTTGAGCTTCATGTGGCCGCGATATTTCGGACGCCGCCACCTGGGCAGCATCCAGGGCGCCGCCCAAACCATCGGCGTGGTGGGTGCCGCCATCGGGCCCCTGCCCCTGGGGCTCGCATTCGATTTCTTCGCAAGCTACACGGGCACGCTGTACCTGCTCGCGGCTCTGCCGGTCGGATGTGCGTTCATGCTGCTGTTTCTGAGACCACCGAATCTCAGCATTGAACCCCACTGAACCGATCGCCTATCGGTTCTCCAAGCGATTGTAGTCGAACCTTCCGGCCTCCACGGGCGAGAGCGTCTCGAAGGCGGCGAACAGATCGTCGCTGTGCTCCCAGAAGGCCGGGTCGCTGCGACGAACGCCGAAACGGTCCACGAACGCCGCATAGTCGGCCTCGCTCGCGAGGGTGCTGATCGCCGTGACCAGATCCGGTAATTGATTTCTATCGACGCGATAAAAGGCGTTGGGATAGGCCCCGACCAATCCGACCGCTACCGTCAGCGTATCCTCATCCGGCAGGAGCTCCTGCTTTTCCGTCAACAAGTGGGAGACGTTGCTGTGGCCGGTGTTGTGAAGCAGCGTGAAACGGGCGTCCGGGCCGCCGGGCATACCGGTAATGGTGAGGAATCCGGATTCCGGCAGCCAGCTGAGGCTCTCGCCCTGAACGGCGGCCAGCCGCCCCAGCTCCTCGGCGACGAAGGCATCCTCACCGCGATCGATGTCGCGGGACTCGTCCAGGGCGGCACCCAGGTGCCGGCGCAGAAGCTCGAAGAGCTCGGCTTTCGGGTCGTCGCTCTCGAAAGGGATGCCGGAGTCCACGCCGAAGCTGATGCGCTTGCCGTAGACGTACTCCTTCACGCTTTGACGCGCGCCGCGGTACCAGAAGTCCCGCTCGGGCACGCGGACGTCCTTGGGCAGCAGGGTGAGAAAATTGAACTCCCCCTCCATGCGCAGAAAGTCCATGTACAGGCGCGAGTTGAGCTGATGTCCCGCGTTGCCGTATATGTCGAAGCCCGCGACCAGCAGGTAGTGAATACGCTCCAGCAGTGGATATTCGATCAACCAGGCGGTCTTCGGGACGTCACCGACGAAGCCCTTGACGACGGTGGCGCTGTCGAAATGGCGGAAGATCGTCAACGCCGCGTTGGTGTTCTTGCGATCACCGTTCCAGACGATGTCGAGGGTTATGTCCGCCGGACGGGTGAGCGCCTTTTTCATGTACGCGCCCTTGGCGGCCAGATACTTGTTTTCCAGCCTGGAGTAACGCAGCCATGGAGCCAGCAGCCGGGCGTCACTACCCTCGCTGCTCGGCACGCGCAGATTGTCGCTTTCTCTGTCATAGAAGTGCGCGTCTTCGTTCATGACCTTGTTGTCGGGGTCGACGAAAACCACCCAGAATTGGTCCTCGATGACGCTCAGCGCGATTTGACCGCGGCACACGGGCCCCTTGATGAAGCCCATGATCGTGAAGCGGGCCTCGTCGAGCATGAACCGGTATCGGGACGAGGCCGGGATGCTGTGAAATGCGATGAAGGGATTCGAAGCGACTTTCGGCGCGTAGCTCGGCAGCTCCGTCACCTCGTAGGGCGGACTCAGGAACAGCTCCCGGTAACGTGCCATGCGCGCCTCGCCGAAAGCATAAGGCATGTGCGTCTTGGCGACGATGGTGGTGCGAACCGGTTGCAGACGGTAGTAGACGCGCTCGACGCCCGGATCGTCGTAGGGGCGGCGGCTGACAATCTGGTTGATGGGCGAGCCGGGCGCCGAGCGCGACCGCACCAGACGAAAAAACTTCCGCTCTTCGATATCGTCGAAATAAATGTGCCCCACGAACAGATGCTCGTAGATGTAGCGACTCATCAGCTGCTGCTTGTTCGACCGGCCGTTCAAAAAAGTCTCCCACCGGGAGATGCGCCGCTGGTACGCGTCCCCGAGGGGTGGCGGCGGGTAGTAACGGGCGCCGTCCTCGATCCAGCGCATCAGCACCCGGTCATCGCCGTCGCTGAGAGCCGGCAAGGCGTAGGGCATCCCCCACAACGGGTACTTTCGCTGGAAAGTATCGAACTCCTCGATAGTCGGACACTGCTGATCGCGATTGAGCGAAAGATCGAAGCTCGCCGGGAGCTTTTTCGTCCCGGGCAACGGATGCTCGCGCTTGAGCGCCAGAATCCTGGCCATGACCCCGGCGTCCCGGTTGGCCTGCGGCGTTTGATCGCGCTCGTTCAGGACCGGATAGAAACCCATGTCCCGCCACTCCTGGACCGAATGGGCATCCTCGAACAGCCGCGTGAGATTGGCCGGCAGCAGGCGCCCGGCGTCGTAGACCAGACTCTTGCTGGCACCACGGTCGATTCCCGCGAAGGCGGTAAGCCTCAGCTGACAAGGCGCATCGTAGCATCCGTGGCAGACCACGCAGCGGCTGTCCAGCACCGGCTTCACGTCACGCCAGTAATCCACCCGTTGGCTCGCGGCATCGACCGTCAAACGATGCTGCGGGCGTGGCTCGCCATACTCCTCGTCCAGCTGCACGCCACGCATTCCCGCACAACCGCCGATGAGCAATGCCGTCAGTACTGCATATTTAGGCCCCATGGTCACCGATCAGCCCCGTCGAATCGCCACGGCAGGGTATCAGGCCGTAGCGCTGAAAACGACATCATCAAAAAACCTCATCAAATTCCCACAATCTTTGGCATTTCATCAATAATTTCTTATAGTCCCCCCAATTCTGGACACCCACTAAAACCGAGCACCGCGACTCAAGCCATGTCCATACGCCGCCTCAGAACTCTGGTTGCCGTGGCCGAAACGGGTACCTTCGCCGAAGCGGCGCAGTCCGTATTCGTTTCCCAGGCTGCTGTCAGCATGCAGATGAAGGCCCTGGAGCAAGAGGTCGGGGCAACCCTCTTCGACAGGAAAAAACGGCCCCCCGTGTTGAATACCGTCGGCCTCGCACTCGTCTCCCGAGCGCGCGAGATTCTTCACGCCTACGACGAGATGTTGCGCTCGGTTTCCGACACCCAGGGCCTCGCGGGCGAGCTCACCATCGGTGCGGTACCGACCACCATGACGGGCCTGGTGCCGAAAGCCATCAGCGGACTTCGCGCCGCCTATCCGATGCTGCACATCAAGGTGGTGCCGGATTTGTCAGCCGGACTACTGCCTCAAGTCGATCGCGGTTACCTCGACGCCGCCATCGTCAGCGAACCCTACTATCCGATCAGCCAGCTGGAGTGGATCCCCTTCGCAGCGGAACCTCTGATCGTACTCGCGGCGATGGATGAGCCCGAGGGTGCTCCGGAGGTGCTTCTCAGAGACTTACCGTTCATCCGATTCAACCGTCGGGCGTGGGTCGGACGATTGATCGAGGATTGGCTTCAGAGCAGGCGCATCCACGTTCGTGAGGCCATGGAACTCGACACCCTGGAGGCTATATCCACCATGGTCTATCACGGCCTCGGGGTCAGTATCGTGCCCCATCGATGCGTACCCTCCCCTTCTCCGCTGCCGGTAAAACGCATTCCTCTGGAGGCGCCGAATCACGCACGGGTACTCGGCATCATCATGCGGCCCGATTGCCCCAACCGACGGCTGGTGGAAGTGTTCATCGACGAGCTGATTTACCGGGTTCGCGAGGCCGACCAGGTAACCGTACTAGCGTCGCCCAAACTTCACGGCTAGTCCGCAGGCGCACGTTCTCCGGGCAAAACCAAGCGAAAAACCGTCACACTCGTTTGTTTGCCGCGCACGACGATCTCGCCCATGCGCTCGCAAGCGAAACGGCCACCAACGAGCTCCGCGGTGCTCCCGGATAAAATGACCCGCGTCCCGTACTCCTTGTTGAGAGCTTCCAGGCGCGCCGCGAGATTGACGGCATCGCCATGAACCGTGTAGTTCACCCGATCTTCGGAGCCGAGCGAGCCTGCCACGACCTTGCCCGTGTTGATTCCGATTCGGGTAGTCAGCTTTATCCCCTCGGAGAATACGCGATCCGCGAGCAACTCCTGGATCTCCAATGCCGCTCTAACAGCGTTGGCCGCGTGGTCGGGATCGTCGGTCGGAATGTTGAACAGGGCAAGTATGGCGTCGCCTTGAAATTGCGTAATCACTCCATTGTGCTTTTCGATGGGTTTGGTGATAACCGAAAAATACTCATTGAGCAGCTTGACCAATCGGTCCGGCGAGAGCTCCTCGCCGATGCGGGTGAAGCCCTCGATGTCCGTGAACAAAATCGTGGCCACACGCGCCTGGGGCTTGGATTCTATGCCTTTGGCAATAGGCGTTCGCACGAGTTCCGTGGGCACATATCGCTGGAATGCGGCGATGCCGCGGGTCATGCGATTAAAAGCGTCGGCAAGTTCACCGATCTCGTCCCTCTGTGTAATGGCAATCTGATGACGATAGTCGCCCCCTTCCATCTTGCGAGCACTCTGGGCGAGCTTGCGAATCGGTAGCGTAATGGTTCGCGCGATGATGGCTACTCCGATGATCGACAGGCCCAGGCTAACGGCCGCGAGGACCACGAGATTTCGATAGAGTCGACAAAAGTGTGCGAGGGCCTCATCGAGTGAACGCTGCAAAACCACCATGACGTCTTTTCCAAGCGATGCCGTCAGCGCCACATACCGTTCACCCAACACGGTCAACGGTTCGATATCCTCTGATATGTCTGTCAATTTCTTCAGCTCATGGGGCAGTGCATCGCGTGACGCGCCAGGCAGCGTCGTAGACACCACCACGAAATCGCCACGCGGCTCCCTTGTGATAAAGGAAATTTCGGTACGCGTCAGCTCCTTGAGCTCGCGTGCAAAATCATCATCGATGAGCAACCCGATTACGATCCAGGCCACCGGTTCCGGTGCCAGAAGAGGAACGACCACGATCCGATAGAGATCTCCATCGATGGTCGTCAGAGACGTGGTAGGTTGGCCAGTATCCTCGGAAGCCTCAATAAGCTCGGGAAATCCGATCTCGACACGCTGTTGCTCCGGATGAAGCGTATCGATGATGACCGAATAGTCCTCGGCGTCGGCAAGCATCATGACGTCCGCACCGATTCGGTTTTCCAGTAGATTCTTCACGGCAGAGTACAAAGTTTCACTATCGCCGTCTGCATAGGCTTGCTTGAAAGCAAAATCCCCGGAGAGCAATGTTGCGCTGAGAATCAGTTGCCCGACCCGGTCTGCGACGAATCGGTGAAAAACGCGCCCAGTGACCTCGAGATCATTCTCGATCTGCTCATTCACGGATCGCGAGTTGGCAGTGGTAACGGCGAGAAAGGTAAGGCCTTGGACCACCAATAGGAAGCCCAGGAAAAATACGAGATTCCGAGTTTGAAGGTGACGAAAGCGCATCGCCGCAACCCCTGGCGCTCAGTCCTACTCCGGCGGTCGCCGAGGACACCACTCGGGTTTGAGTGCGACGGTGAACTCCATCGGCTCAAGGCTTGCGGTCGTTACCCGGATGCGGCGCTCGGGCGACGATCCGCGGCGCTTCTTACGTGGATGCCACACCCGTACCAGGTACGCCCCTGGAGAAAGCCCCGTGAGAATGGCGCGACCATCGGCTCCGGTCTTGGCGAAACGTGGAGTATCCGCGACATAGACGTATGCCACCATCCAATCATGGATGTTGCAGCCCAATATAACCACGCCCGGTTCGTCGAAGATGACGGGCTGTGGCGCTTTATCCTTGTACAACCGCAACTGAAACGGTTTGGCCTTCGAGAACGAATAGGCATTGTGAAGAATGTTGTCGCGATTCGGAAAATCCACTGCCGTGCCGACCCGTATAACACTGACATAGGGCTCGAACTGCTTGTTGTTCTGGGCGATCGTCGCTACAGACGGATTTGTCTCACCAGCGTTCGCACTATCAGAACGCGTGTCGACAGACTGAGCCAGAATTACTGCGTCCTGAAGGCTATTCCCCGCCGTGTCCTCCACCACGATCGCCAGATCTGCCGCCTGGACGCCGTCGAACATAGCCGCCACTACGACACCGACGCCAAGCGCTCGCAGCGCGCGAGTATAATTGTTCGCCCCCGCAACCACTGAATGCACGCTCATGATGTGACTCCTACGCATTCGACACCCTCACCTGCGTCCTCTGCCTCCACGTACGTCAATCGATTGAGCAGAGTCTGACCCTGGGAGGCGAACCCACGCATCTTCTCTTCCAGCACTGCCATTTCTTCGAGGAAGTATTTGAATTCATGAAGGCCCCTGGAAAGGTTTTTCAAATCCGATGTCAAGCCATCATGGCGACTGGCGAGCCGTTCGACCTGCTCCGCGATCGCTTCCAACGTCTCACAGAATCGCTCGACATGAAGGTCGAAGTCCCGAGGTAATCGTCCTTCGTGAGATATCACTTGGAGCGTGGTGGCAAGCATCTGAGTCGCATCCAGCCATTTCCGCGAAAGCAATGGATCGATGCTTTGTCCGCGCAACGCATTGTCGCTCGCCACTGTCATATTTGAATCGACCTCCTTGAGATGGCTTTCCATCTGATCGTGCACCTGAGTGAGGCGTCGATTCACGACGAGAACGTTCGCCAGAACATCGCTCAAATCCTGGATGACATGAACGATGCGATCGAGGAACGAATTGAGATCTCGCGCCAACTCCCCGAACTCGTCCCGCGACTTAATCGGGGCGCGGTGGGACAGATCGGAAGCGCCCTTTGCGAGCTCGGCGATCGTGGAACGCAACGATAGCACGGACTCCATCCAAATCTTGAGCAGGAAAAAGAGCACTATGGTATGCAAAACGATTTTGCCTATCCCGAGAAAACTCGTGAGTTGCACCTCATGCCACCATTGCGACAGGTGGGTCGACAGGTAGTTTCTGACGGAGACCGAACCGAGCACGTCCCCTGGCTTCGCGGTGATGTGGCAGCTGATACAGAACTGCTCGGCGACCACGGGAACCGTCACTTGATGGTGTTCTCCTTCGGGCCATGTCGCTGGTAGACCCTTGGGTGTGAAATTGAACGCCGCTTTGATGGACGAGACCGTTATTTGCGATGGCTCGATGCCAATGGCGAGGCTCAGCTCCTTATGGTTTCGCTCGAGGATCGGGTAGACGGTGCGGGCAGCTACCGGCCCGCCGGAGTTCAGCATGATGGACTTGATGTCCGCGGCCAACCGCTCGGCCTCGATCTGGGTTGCCAACTTCTGATTATGATGGAAGTCGTAGACCACCAAGGCAAAACGAACGCTGAGTTCGATGACCACGACGGCCACCAGGACCAGAAAAAATCCCGAATCATGTGCGTGGCAAAAGAATCGTCGAAGCGGGCCGTTTCGGCAACGTGCTCCCGATCGCTGTCGGAGATCATGTAGTGGGCCCTCTCAGTATTGGCGTACGATCGGCTCACGCCGAAATTCATCAGGCGACGGTGAAGTCGCATCTGTGTGTCTGATTGTCAGGCAGCTATTCGTTCGGCTCGCGGCCACGCCTGTAGGAACTCGGAGGAAGTTTCGTTCCTTGGTGTCCACCGGGTGTTTTTCTCTTGTTGTAGGGATCGTGAGTCGAATTTCCAGCAAAAGTTCGCTCGCGCCTTAACGCCGCTGCGAAGGAATTCCGGAACGCTCGATACCTATGCAGGATGACGTTACCGTCGCGAACACACGATGCCAGGTGCCCGTAAGCGGCCCTCCGTGTCTATATTCTGGACACCCACTAAAATCCTGAAAATCCCGGACAAAATTCTGGACACCCACAGATCAGCCAATGGAGACGCAGGCCTACAACGCCCACGGAACGCGTCCCTATCGAGGGGCAGCTGCCCGTGCCACGCTCCCACCCATGGGTTATCCACGCCGCCTCTATGTTTCCCCCGATTCTCCCGGGATGTACCACTGCATGTCACGCTGCGTGCGCCGCGCATTCCTGTGTGGCAATGACCCGCTAACACGCCGCTCCTTCAACCACCGCAAGCAGTGGCTGGAGGACCGCATTCTCGCCCTTGGCAAATGCTTCGCGGTCGCCGTGCACGCCTATGCGGTCATGAGCAATCACTACCACGTGGTCCTCGAGACCGATCCCATGACCGCTCGGGAGTGGTCCGATGAAGAAACGGCGAGGCGCTGGCTGGCGCTGTCCACAAGCGCGGCGATGACCGAGACCGTACGGGCGTCCCGGTTGGCCGCGCTCCTCGCCCAGCCCGAGCGCCTGGCGGTGCTGCGCCAACGCCTGGGCAATCTGAGCTGGTTCATGCGCTATCTCAACGAACCCATCGCCCGGCGCGCCAACCGCGAGGATGACTGCACCGGGCGCTTCTGGGAGGGGCGCTTCGCCTGCCAGGCGCTGCTCGATGACGCCGCGGTGCTCGGCTGCATGGTGTACGTGGACCTCAACCCGGTGCGCGCCGGGCTCGTCGCCACGCCCGAAGCGGGCCTGCACACCTCCGTTCGCCGGCGGGCACGCACGCCGCACTCGCCCCTCCAGCCCCTGCTGCCATTGGCCGCGAGCATTCGCTCGCAGTTACTGCCGGTAACCACCGCGCAATACCTGGCGCTGGTGGATTGGACCGGGCGCACGCTGCACCCCGGGAAGAAGGGTGCCGTCCCCACCGAGGCACCACCCATCCTCGCGCGCTTACGCCTGCGCCCGCGCCAGTGGCTCATCCAGGTGCCCGCCACCGAGAGCCACTACTGGCGGGCCATCGGAGGCACCGAAGCCCTGCTCGCACGCGCCCACAGGACGGGGCTCAAGTGGATGCGCGGCATCGGCATGGCGCGCACCGTGGCACGCACAGCCAGCGTCACCTGACCTCACCGGCGCTGTCCCATCACCAAACGGCGCGCCGCGCCGGCCGACACCACTCAGGCTGACTTGACGGATCCCCCCTTAGAAAATCCGTAATTCCCGCGACGACGACTCTCCTGCGTCAGTACGCGTCGCGATAACCCCGATTGACGTCACCTACGCGCGTCGTGGGTGGATTGGTGGGTGTCCAGCATTAGAACGGTGGGTGTCCAGAAAGGGAGGGCAGAAGGGGAGGGCAGGGAGGCGTTTGATTCCTGGGGGTGTGATTCGGGTGCTTGACTCGGGAAAGATTGCGCCTGATGCTAAGATCTTGACCTGACAGGCTGGCACGTTGCGGAGCGTCCGACTTGGCCGGTATGACCGCTACCGAAGGGCGTTGCTGGCCCTGTGGTGGGTGGTTGGTGGCCGGAGCCCGTGGCTGCGGGACTTCCCGGGCGTTGGTGTGCGAAAGCCGCGGCGTGCCCCGGAGCGAAGCCGCCTATGCTGCGCATTTCTGCATACCCGACAGAAACTCGACCTCGAGGGGAGTCATGAAACTACCCCGTCCCAGATCGGTCCTTGGACTCATTCTCGCAGGCTTCACGCTGGTGGCGCTGCCCCTCATCTGGGCCGTCTATCGGGGCGCCGATCACGTCGAGCAACTCGCCGTGCAGAGTGAGGCTCTGGTGCTGCATGCGGTACAGGTTACCCGCGAGAGCAAGCAGCTGGCCGAGCTGCTCACGGACATGGAACGCTACGCCCGCCAGTACGAGATTCTCGCCGACGCGCCTCTTCTGCGGCTTTACGAGGAAAAAAACAACGGATTTCTGGCGGCCCTGGGCACATTGGAGGTGCTGGACAGCAAAGGCGCGATGCGCGAACGGCTGACCGCCATGCGCGGGGCGGCCGTTGAGCTGCGCGACAGCGTTGCCGGCTATGTGCCGGGGTCCGATGACGCCCCCATCGACATCGGCGGATTCGCACGCGTTGGTGACATGGTGCACGCGATCGCCACCGAAAATATCCGCTCTATCGACCAGCAGGTAGAGTCTCTGCGGCGTACGGCGACCGATGCGCGCCGTTCGCTGTTCTGGCAATCCGCCATGCTGGTTCCTGTTACCGTGCTGTTGGCGATCCTGTTCACCGTCCTGATCGCACGACCCGTCCGGCAACTGGGACGTGCGATTCATCTTCTCGGCGAGGGCTCATATTCGAGCCCGGTGTCCGTCAGCGGCCCGGCGGAGCTGACTGCGCTGGGCGAACAACTCGACTGGTTGCGACGCCGCCTGGTGGAACTCGAGCAGGAAAAAAACGTCTTCTTGCGACAAATGTCACATGAGCTGAAAACGCCGCTTGCCAGCATTCGCGAAGGTACCGAGCTGCTATGCGACGGTACTGTCGGCGAGTTGAGCGATACACAAACCGAGGTCGTCGAGATCCTCCGCGAGAGCGGGCTGGAGCTCGAGCAGCGCATCGAGAACCTGCTCAGCTTCAGCGCCTGGCAGCAAAGCAAGGGGCAATTGACGGTTGGCGAATTCGAACTGGCAAACGTGATCGATACGGTCGTCGACAATCACCAGATGGAAGTCGTTACCAAGAAGCTCAAGATACGAAAGAGTTTGAAACAGGTGACCCTACTCGCCGATCGGGAAAAAATACGAATGGCCATCGACAACCTCGTGTCCAATGCCGTCAAATACTCCCCCGTAGGCGGCAGAATCGCCATCCGCATCTCACGCAAAGCGCAACGCGTCATGGTCGACATCATGGACGAGGGGCCCGGTATCCCGAGCGATGAACGCGAACGCATTTTCGAACCATTTTTTCAGGGCCGGGTACCGCCGGGTCGACATGTACGCGGTACCGGCATAGGACTTTCGGTGGTGCACGAGTGTGTAGAAGCCCACGGAGGAAAAGTTGGCGTGCGCGTTCGACCAACCGGAGGCGCGCATTTTCGTATCACACTACCGGTGACCTATGAACCGCAGGCGGCCTAGTCGCCGCTGGTCAACCGAGCGACGCCTCTGGAGCGGCGTGTCGCTGCTTCTGGTGCTGCTGGCGGCGACCGGTTGCGACACGGTGTTTAAACGAACGGGCGACGTCTCTCCAACGCCCGAGCAACCCGGCACCAACGTCAATGGCAACGCCGGCTCCGATGAAGGTCGACGCGAAGTAGCCACCTACCTGAATTTCATGGATGCGCTCGACAGCACCGACGAACAGGGCTGGCACACGATCTTCGAGTACACTCTGAATGCGTATCAGAAAGATCCCACACGGGAACGACGCCTGCGCGTCGCGCTGGTCATGAGTCGCGCAGACCGCAAGTCGGCGGAGACCAGAGTAACCAGGAATATGCTGACCGATTCACGCGAACTGCTCGATGAAACCGTGCACGACCCGGCGTCGACGCCGCCCCTGGTTCGCAAGTTTGCACAGCTGCAGCTGACCGAGATCGACACCCGCCTGGCTTTGTATGGCGAACTGCAGTCCCTGCGCTCACAACTCGCCAAGGCTCACCAATCAAGCCAAACTGCGCAACGGGATCGCACCGAGGCACAAACGCGCATGCGTCGCATCGACGCCGCGCTCGCCGAAGCCAACGCCAAGCTCGAGGCAGTGATGAACATCGAACGGAATATCAGACCGACTGGAAAGGAGACATTTCCATAATGGCAGCTACAGGCGGAGACATTCTTCTGGTCGACGACGATCCCGGATTGCTGCGGTTGCTGAGCATTCGCCTCAACGCTGCCGGGTACGACGTGCGCGCCGTGCAGAGCGGTGAGGTTGCGCTCGAAGCAGTGGAAACCCAACGACCGGATTTGGTGATCACGGATCTGCGTATGGATCGCATGGACGGTATGCAGCTTCTGGACGAGCTCAATCGCCGATGCACAGGACTACCGGTGCTGATTCTCACCGCACACGGGACGATTCCCGACGCAGTCAGCGCAACCCAGGAAGGTGCCATTGCTTTTCTCACCAAGCCTGTCGACAAAACAAGCCTTCTCGATCATGTCCAGCGCGCTCTGCAACTCAACGGCGCACGCAAGGCCGATCGCAGCTGGCGGGCAGGCATCATCAGCCGCAGCGCCAGAATGGAAGAGCTACTGAATCAGGCCCGACGACTGGCGAAAACCGAGTCCAGCGTCCTCATCTCAGGCGCCAGCGGCACCGGCAAGGAGCTCCTGGCAAAGGCCATCCACAGCGCCAGTGAACGCTCCGGGGAATTCGTGGCGGTCAACTGCGCCGCGATTCCCGACACGCTTCTGGAATCGGAGCTGTTTGGACACACCAAGGGCGCGTTTACCGGAGCGTTACGCGAACGCACCGGATTGTTCGAGCATGCCAGCGGCGGCACTCTGTTTCTCGATGAGATTGGCGACATGCCGCCGAACCTGCAGGCGAAGCTACTGCGCGTTCTACAGGAACGCCAGGTTCGTCCGTTGGGCAGCAACACCGCGCTGCCCATCGATACGCGCGTCATCTCAGCGACCAATCACGATTTGGACTCGGCCATGGGCGACGGCAACTTCCGGGAGGATCTCTACTATCGATTGAACGTTCTCGAGCTGCAGATGCCGACACTGGCCGAGCGCCGCGAGGACATTCCGGTGCTGGTTGCCCACAAGCTGGAAGAGCTGGCGAGCAATTCCGGCACAGCCAAGCGCTTTTCTCCCGGCGCCGTCGAACTGCTCATGTTGGCCGAATGGCCGGGCAACGTCCGCCAACTGTTCAACCTGGTGGAGAAGACCGCGGCGCTATCGGCATCTCCCGTCATCAGCGTGCGCCAGGTCAAGCGAGCCCTGGGGGATCAATCGGCGGCCATGCGGCCGTTCGCTGAGGCCCGCGAGGAGTTCACGCGAAGCTATCTCATCGAGCTCATGCGACTGAGCCAGGGTAATGTCAGCAAGGCGGCGCGCATGGCGAAACGCAACCGCACGGACTTCTATCGCCTGCTGTCGAAGCACCGACTGGACGCCGCAGACTTCAAAGCCTGAGCAAGAGCGTCGGCACGCCGGCTGACCCATCGCCGGAAATCTGTCGCATTTCGGCGACAATGGATCACTCGGGCGATCAGCAACTTGGCAAAATCGGCTCTATGGTGTCGGTAATTGGCGACACCTCCGGGGTAGCGATAGGGCCAATTCGGGGCGAATCCGTCGCCACCAACCAACAACCGACCGGCAAACGGCCCATCCAGGTCCGCTCGAGCCGCCTTCTCAACATGACCATTTCCTCAAGGCACTGTTTTTACTGCACTTGAAGAAGGATGGCACGACCATTGCTTAGCACTCTCGCAAACCGGCGCAACGACGTCGGGCGCCTGCCAGATCACGATCGGGCGGGTCGAGGAGGACAAGATTCGTATCCAAAGTTTCAGGGGTCGGAGTGGATGGTTCGCGGGTCATAGATTCGGTGGCAGCCCTTGCCCTCGATTCCGTTCGCTCCGCCCCTACCTCATCGATGCTTCCAGAATCGCCCGCCCCCGCCTGCGACCTGCGTGTCGATCCAGGGACGTCGGCCGGACAAATCAGAAGGTCTCATAGTCATGTCAACACCAGCCACACTACTGGGTACCGTGTCGCTCGATCGCGCGGGCGCACTACCGCTTCATCGTCAGCTCTTCGACAGCCTGCGCCAGGCCATACTCGCGGGCCGGCTGCGCCCCGGCACACGCCTGCCGTCCACACGGGTGATGGCGTCGGATCTCGGTGTTGCACGAAATACCGTCATGGCGGCCTTCGAGCAGCTGGTGGCCGAAGGCTACCTGCAGGCACGGGTGGGCTCCGGCACCACGGTGACCTCTATTGCCCCCGACATGCTATTGAACATTGCCGCTGCTCCCGACGCCGACGCAGCGGTGGGACCCACGGAGCTGTCCCTGTCGACCCGCGGCAGATCACTCGCCGGAACGGTCCGCAGCCATCCGGACCCCGCTCGACGCGCTTTCCAGCCGGGGCTCCCGGCCTTCGACGAATTCCCCTTCAGTACCTGGTCGCGATTGTTGGTGCGCCACAGCCGTAAGCCCGCATCGGAACTGCTGGATTACGATCAGAACGGCGGACATCCGGGATTGAGGAACGCCATCTCCGACTATCTGGGCACGGCGCGCGGCGTCATCTGTTCGCCGGATCAGATAATCGTCGTCGGCGGCGCCCAGGCGGGCCTCGACCTGGTGACACGCATGCTGCTCGATCCGGGCGATACCGCCTGGATGGAGGAACCGGGTTACCCCGGTGCCCGGGCCGCGTTGCTGGGCGCAGGCGCGCGTCTGCACCCGGTGCCGGTGGACGACGACGGTCTGGATGTGTCCGCCGGTGAACGCGCCGCACCCCGCGCCCGGCTCGCCTATGTGACGCCCTCCTACCAGTTCCCCCTGGGGACCACCATGAGTCTGGAACGTCGCCTGCGTTTGCTGGAGTGGGCGCAGCGCGCGAACTCGTGGATCATCGAGGACGATTACGACAGCGAGTACCGCTACCGAGGCCGGCCATTGTCCGCCTTGCAGGGTCTGGATACGGCCGAACGTGTCATCTACGTGGGCACGTTCTCCAAAACCATGTTCCCGGCTCTGCGACTCGCCTACCTGGTCGTGCCCCGCGGTCTGATCTCCGTGTTCCGTCGCGCGCTCCGCCACACCGGCCATGATGCGCCGCTGACGATACAGGCGGCAGCCGCCGACTTCATCGGCGAAGGCCACTACGCGTCGCACCTGCGGCGCATGCGCGCTCTGTACGCGGATCGGCTCATGGGTTTCAGCACATTGTTGAACGAACGACTGGGTCATGTGCTGGAGCTCGGTCCAGTGAACGCCGGCATGCAACTGGCCGCCTATCTGCCCCAGTCCATCGACGACAGGGACATCGCGCGACGCGCCGAGGAAGCCGGCATCAGCCTCTCGGCACTGTCCACATACTACCTGCGGGAGTGCCCACAACCGGGGCTGCTGCTGGGCTACGCCGGCGTGCCGGAAACCGAGATGCGCGAAGGCGTGGAGGTCCTGCGACAGCTGCTGCCGGTGGAGGAAGCCCGCCGGGTCGCGTTTTAAAATATCCGCCTGGCGGGGCGGGCCATGACGGTCCGCCCCATCTATCCCCCGCTTCCAGTCGCCCAGGGGCTGGCGCCCCTTTCTTCTCACTGCCACACTAACGGGCGCTAATAACCATCCCGGTAGCGACCCAAAGCCCAGGCAGTGACGTTCAGCGACGAGCAACGCATGGTGCGCGACATGGCGCGTAATTTTGCCGCCACGCGCCTGGCGCCCAACGCGGCCCGCTGGGACCGGGAAGCCCGTGTCCCACAGGAGGTGATCGCAGAAATGGGACGCCTGGGGCTGCTCGGCATGACGGTGCCGGAGCAATGGGGGGGAGCCGGCACGGACTTCGTCTCCTACGTGCTGGCGGTAGAGGAGATCGCGGCCGGAGACGGCGGCGTCTCCACCATCATGAACGTCAACAACACGCCGGTTTGCGCCGCGATTCAAAGCTTCGGTTCCGACCCCCAGAAAGAACGCTTTTTGAAGCCCCTCGCCCAGGGGCAGATGCTCGGCGCGTTCTGTCTCACCGAACCACAAGCCGGTTCGGACGCGTCGAATTTGCGCACCCGTGCCCAGCGCAGGGGCAACAAGTTCGTGCTCAACGGCACCAAGCAGTTTGTCACCTCGGGCTCCATCGCCGGTGTGGCCATGGTGTTCGCGGTCACCGACGCGCAAGCGGGCAAGCGCGGCATCAGCGCCTTCCTGGTGCCCACGAAGTCGGACGGTTATCGCGTCGCGCGTATCGAGAAGAAGCTTGGCCAGCGCAGCTCCGATACCTGTCAGGTGGTGCTGGAAGACGTGGAAGTGACTCCGGACCTGATGCTCGGCGATGAGGGCCAGGGCTACAAAATCGCGCTGGCGAATCTCGAATCCGGACGTATCGGCATCGCCTCCCAGGCTACCGGCATGGCGAGGGCAGCCTACGAGGCCGCCCTCGCCTATGCCCGCGAGCGGGAGGCCTTTGGCGCGCCCATCATCCAGCACCAGGCGGTGGCTTTCCGGCTCGCCGACATGGCGACCCGCATCGAAGCCGCCCGCGGGCTGGTGCACGGCGCGGCCGAGCTCAAGGACGCGGGCGCATCCTGCAGCAAGGAAGCATCCATGGCCAAGCTGTTCGCTTCCGAGATGGCCGAAAAGGTGTGCTCCGACGCGATCCAGATTCACGGAGGTTACGGTTACCTGGCGGACTTTCCCGTCGAGCGGATCTACCGTGACGTGCGCGTGTGCCAGATCTATGAAGGCACCAGCGACGTCCAGCGCCTGGTCATCAGCCGCTCCCTGTAACAGATACCGATGGAGGAGGCATGAGCGCAAACGGCAAAGTCGTGCTGGTCACGGGCGCATCCCGGGGCATCGGCCGTGCCGCGGCACGGCTTTTCGCCGCCGCCGGCAACCGGGTCGCCGTTCATTACCGGCAGGATGCCGAGGCCGCCGCTGAAACCCTGGCGAGCCTCCCCGGCGACGGGCACTGCAGCCTGGCGGCCGATGTGTGCGACCCGGAAGCGGTCGCATCCCTGATCGACGAGGTCACGGACCGCTTAGGCGGGCTGGACGTGCTGGTGAACAACGCGGGAGTGGCAGAACACCACGAGATCGCCGAAATCGAGTACGCCCAATGGCAGGCGGCCTGGCAGCGCATCCTGGCCACCAATCTCCTGGGTCCCGCCAATCTCAGCTTCTGTGCAGCCAAGGTCATGATCGCAAACGGCGGCGGGCGCATCGTCAACGTATCCTCGCGGGGCGCCTTTCGCGGCGAGCCGAAGCAACCCGCCTACGGCGCCAGCAAGGCCGGCCTCAACGCCATGGGTCAATCCATGGCCCAGGCGCTCGCGCCCCACGGTGTATTCGTCTACACCGTCGCTCCGGGTTTCGTGCAGACGGACCTGGCGGCCGTCCGCCTGGCGGGCCCGGATGGCGACGGCATCCGCGCCCAGAGCCCCTTGAACCGCGTCGCCCAACCCGAGGAGATCGCGCGCACGCTGGTATTTCTGGGCACCGAAGCGCCCGAATTTCTGACCGGCTGCATCATCGACGTGAACGGCGCCTCTTACCTGCGCTCATGATGGCGATCACCGCGATAGCCACGCCTGCCATCCCACGATGTCGTGTCATCGCCGCTGGCGCCGCCCTTGCCGTGGTCCTGGGCGCAGCATCCGACACACGGGCTTCCGAGAACGGTGTGTTCGACAGCGAGCGGCAACGTTTTCGCGTCATCACCCTGGTTCGCGGACTCGACCATCCATGGGCACTCGCGTTCCTGCCCGGTGGCGACTTACTGATCACGGAACGTCCCGGACGCCTGCTTCGCGTGGACGGCACGACCTTTCGTGCGAGAACCGTTCGAGGACTGCCGACCATCGCGGCGGTCGGCCAGGGCGGATTACTGGACGTCACCCTGCATCCCGCATTCGCTTCCAATCGGCTCGTGTATCTCTCCTTCACCGGCGCCGACGAGGACGGCGTGGGAACCGAGGTGGCGCGCGGGCGTCTCGCGGGCGACGCCCTGGAGGATGTGGAGGTCATTTTCCGGGCGCTGCCCAAATCCCGCGGCGGACGACACTTCGGATCCCGACTGCTGTTCGACCCGGACGGCCACCTGTTGATCACGCTCGGCGAGCGCGGCGATCGACCCCGCGCCCAGGACATCGGCGATCATGCAGGCTCCGTCATTCGCATCAACGACGACGGCAGCGTGCCCGCCGACAATCCCTTTGTGACGACGGCGGGGGCCAGACCGGAAATCTACACCTACGGCAATCGCAACGTGCAGGGGATCGCACTGGACCCCGGCTCGGGCCGCATATGGGCCCATGAGCACGGACCCCAGGGCGGTGATGAGCTCAATATTCTCGCATCGGGACGCAATTATGGCTGGCCGGTGATTACCTACGGACGCAACTATGTCATCGGCACGAAGATCGGTGAGGGAACCCACAAGCAAGGCATGGAGCAGCCGCTGCACTACTGGACCCCGTCCATCGCGCCATCGGGGATGACCCTGTACACCGGCGACAAGTTTCCCGCCTGGCGCGGCAACCTGTTCGTGGGCGCCCTCAAGTACCGGCTTTTGGTACGTCTCGAAATGCACGACAAGGAAATCGTTCATGAAGAACGCTTGCTGGAAGGCGTGCTCGGCCGCATTCGTGACGTGCGCACCGGACCGGACGGTTATATCTATCTGCTCACCGATCACGACGATGGCGTACTGGCAAGACTGGAGCCGGCCTGATCGGGCATGGAGAAAGCGAACGTGACCGACATCATCCTGCATCACTACCCACAGTCACCCGTGGCCGAGAAAGTGCGCGTGGTGCTCGGCATGAAGAATGTTTCGTGGCGCTCGGTGCAGATCCCCCGCCTGCCGCCGAAACCCGACTTGATGCCGCTCACCGGCGGCTACAGGCGCACGCCCGTTCTACAGGTGGGCGCCGACATTTACTGTGACAGCCAGTGCATCATCCGCGAGCTGGAAAGGCGCTGCCCGCAACCGACGCTGTTTCCCAATAACGCCGCGGGATTGCCCTGGGCCGTCAGCCGTTGGACCGATGGCCCCCTGTTCACGTCGGTGGTCGGTGCCGTGATGGGCGCCCAGGCAGATGAGCTTCCCGAGGAGTTCGCCAGCGACCGCGGCCGTCTCTACTTCGGCCCGAACTTCGACTGGCAAGCGCAGAAGGATATGCTCCCCCACACCCTCGCGCAGATTCGTGCCCAACTCGGCTGGATTGAAGAGCGCCTTTCCGGCGATCGGGATTTCTTACTGGGTTCAGAGCCGGGGCTGCCCGATGCGCTCTGTTATCACGTCGTGTGGTTCTTCCGTGGCCGCTACGCGGGTGGGCCGGCGCTCCTGGATCAATTCCCGAATCTGATGGCCTGGGAACAGCGCGTAGCCGCCATCGGGCATGGGCGTCCCGAGGACCTGGATGCGAAGCAAGCCCTGGAAATCGCCCGTGGCACGACCCCCGTGTGCGCCGAGCAGACGGATGCCGGCGACCCGCAAGGGCTGACGCCAGGGCGCAGCGTCGCCGTGGTTCCGGATGTGGATGGTGGCGATCCATCCGTCGAAGGACGCGTAGTTGCTGTCAGCATGGACACGATCGCGATTTCCCGCTCGGCCCCGGAAGTCGGGGACATCGTCGTGCATTTCCCCCGGGTTGGATACCGCGTAACGCTCTTGGAGTGATCTCAAGACCCGTGAAACTCGCCGGAAAACCCTACGAGATTCACCTGCTCGCCGTCATCGTTCTCTACGTCCTCGGCTTCGTCGTCTACCTGAACAGCTTTCCCGTCCCCTTCGTGTTCGACGACTACCCGAATATTCGCGACAATCCGTCGATCCGACTGACGGCAATCGACCTCGAAGAACTTCACGTGGCCGGATTCGAAAGTCCCTTGGGGCGGCGTCCCGTCGCCAACATCAGCTTCGCGCTCAACTACCTTGCCGGTGGCTACGACGTCAAGGGATATCACCTGGTGAATATCCTCATCCACATCGTGAATGGTGTGCTGGTGTATTTTCTCGCCCTGATCTTGCTTCGCAAGAATCAAACGCTTGCGCATCGAAAGCCAGCGTCCGAACGACGCTTGCGCTCGGCGGCATTTTTTGCGGCGGCAATTTTCATCGCGCATCCCGTTCAGATTCAGACTGTAACGTACATCGTGCAAAGAATGACGAGCATGGCAACGATGTTCTACTTGATGTCATTGCTGTTCTATCTACTCGGTCGTCAACGGAACGATCGCTCCGGGCGGAGCGCTTACTGGCTCGCGGCGCTTGCCTCGTGGCTGCTCGCTCTGGGCAGCAAGGAAATTGCCGCCACCTTGCCGGTTGTCATCCTCCTGGTCGAATACTTCCTTTTTCGGGACCCGGAGAAGGCGTGGCCCGGAATAAGCCGTGGATATCTTCTGTTCGCCCTTGCTGCAAGTGCCAGCGTCGTGCTTTTCTACCTCGGCGTCGAACCGGCCGCGACCATTGCCGGGCAGTATGTGGATCGTGAATTCACTCCCGGCGAACGTGTGCTGACGGAGCTCCGCGTACTGGTGTTCTACCTGAGCTTGATGCTGTTCCCCTACCCGGGGCGATTGAGCCTGGAGCACACCTTTACCATCTCGCACTCGCTCGTCGATCCAATGACGACGCTCGTGGCCGCGGCCGTTCTGGTTGCGTTGCTGTTCACCGCCCTGCGCCTCGCACGCCGGCATCCGATTCTGTCGTTTTGCCTCTTTTGGTTCCTGGTCACGCTTTCCATCGAATCGTCATTCGTCGGGCTCGAGCTCGCGTTCGAGCATCGACTGTACCTGCCCATGTTCGCCTTTGCCCTGGCGGTCGCCTATTTGTTCTCTCTGACGCCCCTGCGCTACCGTGCCGCAGTGACAACGCTGGCAGGGACTCTCGTCGTGATGCTGATGGCAGGAGCAATCGTCCGCAACATGGTCTGGCAAGACCGGGGGGCACTCTGGGCAGACACCGTATCGAAAAATCCCACCAGTCACCGTGCACGAAACAATCTGGGACGCGTGCTCACCGAGCAGGGCAAACACGAGCAGGCCGCCCGGCAGTTCGGCGCAGCGATTGGGATCAAGCCGGACTACGCCGAGCCCCACAACAACCTCGGAACCCTGCATGCCCGGGCCGGGCGCTTCGATGAAGCGCAAGCGCACTTTGCCACCGCCATCGACTTGAACCCTCAATACGCTCAGGCGTACAACAATTCCGGCGTAGCGCTGCTCAGCCAGGGGCTCGCGTACCAGGCGGCGGTGCGCTTGAGTCAGGCGGTGCGCTTGACACCCGGATACGCCAACGCCCACGCGAATCTCTCGACGGCGCTCACACGACTGGGGCGACCCCAGGCAGCCTGCCGGCAGTTGCGCATCGCGCTGCGCCTCGACCCAAGCGTGCTCCAGGGCCGAGCGATGCCGTCAGGATGCCAGTCAGATTCAAAATCAGACTGACGGGAAGTATCATACTCAGCGAACGCTGACAGACATACACAAGAGGAGAATCGTTTGAGCGCAATCGAACTCTATACCTGGGCGACGCCCAACGGCCGCAAGGTGTCCATCATGCTCGAGGAGCTCGGGCTAGCGTACAACGTCCATCCCATCGACATCTCGAAGGGCGAGCAGTTTCAAGATCACTTCCTGGCGATCGCGCCAAACAACCGCATTCCCGCTATCATCGACCCCGACGGTCCCGATGGCGAACCCCTGGGATTGTTCGAATCCGGCGCGATTCTCATCTATCTCGCCGAGAAGACCGGCAGCGAACTGTTTCCGGGTAACGGCGTGCCGCGCGTTCGCACTCTGGAATGGTTGATGTGGCAAATGGGCGGCGTGGGGCCCATGTTCGGTCAAGCGCACCATTTCCTGTTCAAACCCAAAGAAGATGTTCCCTACGCGAAGATGCGCTACCACGATGAGACCAAGCGCCTCTACAAGGTGATGAACAAACGATTGGGGGAAGTCGCCTACCTGGCGGGTGAGAATTACAGCATCGCGGACATCGCGATCTATCCCTGGGTGGCGCGCTTTGAGCGCCACCAGGTGGACTTGAACGACTACGCCGACGTGAAACGCTGGTTCGACGCCATCGGTGAGCGCCCAGCCGTGGAAAAAGGCATGTCGGTGCCTTTTCGCAACTGAGGTACAGTCAGCATGTTGGGCTTCGCTTTGCCCAGAGTCTGTGAATGAATCGCCCAACCTGGCGAGACGGTTCCTGGGCGTGCCCTGCCAGGCGCGGCCGCTTTCGCCCATCTGACCGC
>SMUX01351233.1_pt1 | contig 29402 bp, 25 predicted proteins | sample 2456431 | NCBI WGS metagenome assembly SMUX01 (sample SAMN11095930, study PRJNA526329) | marine sediment metagenome | biome: Marine sediment; feature: Surficial sediment; material: Deep marine sediment; isolation source: Hadal surficial sediment | place: Pacific Ocean | collected 2014-11 | depth... | reverse complement strand
CGGACGCGGCCTCATCGCTGGGGTCCCGGCTGAAGCCCTGGGTAGATGCGAGCTCGAGCTCGGCCCCGCCGCTGGAGGCTTCCGCCTGACGGGCCTTCTCGGCCCGTTTCAAGGCGTCCATTAACAAGCTCATGGCAGATCTTTCGCGAAGCGGGATGTCACCGGTTCGGCGACCGGGTCGATATTCTCCGGCAGGAACGGCTCGAAGGATTTCAGATCGGCTTGCACGTCCGGCGTTCGAATCACCCACGGCCGTATGAAGATGACCAGCTCGGTCTTCACGAACTCGTTGTTGCGGGAGGTGAACAAGTCACCGAAGGTTTCCGACTCCGATAACCAGGGTATGGCGTCGGAATTCTTTTTCACATCGTCGGTCATCAACCCGCCGAGTATCGCCAGCTGGCCGCTGCCGATACGCAGCACCGACTCCATCTCGCGCACCGCAATCTCGGGAACCAGGTTCGGAATCGTTTCCCCGGTAATAGCGTTGATGAGGTCGGGATTGGGGTCCTGCACGCGGCTGATCACGCGGCTGATCGTGGGCCGTATGATCAGCGTCACTTCGTCGGTTTCATTGATCTGCGGCGTCACCGACATCACCACGCCCACCGATACCGACCTCGCCTCGGTACTGAAACTGGTCACCGAGGTCGTTTGAGCCTGCGAGGTGTTGGACGAGACCTCGAAGTAGACGATGTTCTGTACCACCTTGAGGAGCGCCGTCTGGTTGTTCAGGGCCATGACTTTGGGGCTGGAGAGCACCCGCGTGTCGCCGAACTGCTTGAGCAGACGCACCGAGGCCGTGAGATCGCCATCGGGCGCGCCGGTGGTCGGGTCCCGGGAATTCGCGTACGTCAGCGCGAAGAAGGGTGACGCGCCGAGACCCTGGGCGACGCCGCCGGCAAAATCCTGTATCACCGACAAACCAGCATCCGAGGCGAGGCTCGACCAATCGATGCCGGCGCTGTAGTTATCGCTGAGCTGCACCTCGACGATGGTCACCTCGATGAGCACCTGGCGTCGCGAGGCGGCCCTCACCTCGTCCAGATAACGCTGCACCTCTTCGTGCTGGCTACCGGTGGCACGTACGATTACAATGCCGTTGGCGGCGTTCACAATCACGGTCTCCTCTTCGTCGAGGCCCTCGAAGGTCCCGCTTCCCGAGACCAGGTTGCGTAACGTCTCCGCCAGCGTGTCCCAGAACGGGTAGCTGGTACTGCTGGTTACGGTGGTACTGGAATTGTTACCGCCACCGCCACCGCCATCGCCCGCGGAGGTGGACGTGGAAGCGATTTCCGTTGACACAGTGCTGGTGGTGGTGGCCTCGCGGGTCAGGTTTACATAGTCCACGCGGTACATACGCACGAAGGGCGTGTCCAGCCGGATGCTGATGTTGTCACCATTGATCTCGTAGCGCAGGTCGAGCTGGCGGGCCAGGCGATCGAGAATCTGCAGAAGTGACTGGTCCACCGCGTTGAGTGTCGCCAGTCCAGAGACGTCCGGATGGATGTCGACGTTGATGGCGGCGTCCCGGGCCAGGGCAAACAGCAACTCTTTGACGGGGACGTCGTTGACAACCACCGTGTAGGTCTCCACGGACGGCTCGGCAACCGGCTTCGGCACGAAGGGGGTCCTGAGCACCGGGGCGGGAATGCTGCTGGCCGCGGGCGTGGGGGGCGGCGTGGTGTTGAGATGCGCTTGCGAGATTGGCCGCGGCTCAGGCGCAATACCCTGGCACCCGGCCAGCAATGAAACGAGCACCAGCGCGGCGCCTGATCGCAGGCGCCGGGCGACCCTATCCAGGACGTATCCCTGCACTTCCCCAGCCTCTAGGTGTGTGAGAACTATAGGAATATAGATAGTACGTCTGCAAAGAACTGAGACCCAGTTCCCCAATTGGATGACCTCGCGCGATTGGCAGTCCTGCGCCGGCCGTAGGGCGCGGACCAACCTGTTATTACCGGCCGCCTCCAGGCGGTACGAATTTCGGCGGAGATTTGAACAGATACAGTCAGTTATAAATACTAGCTCGATTGCTCCCTGAGTTCTTCGAGGATGGCACACTTGGCCGGGCCAGGCCAAGGGTTGAAGGTCTCATTTTCGGCCTTCCGGAAAGCCCGCAACGGAGCCGATGCCCGGACCCATTTCGGGGTCACCCGGGCCGGCGCCGGCCTAGCCCAGGGTGGCGATGTCGCGCACGTTACGGATGAAGGGCTGGTGGTAGCGAAACTCCTCCGGCAGCTCCTCCAGAGCGGCCTTGGCGGCGGCGAAGCTGGGATACTCCTTATACAGGACCCCATACCAGATATTGCTGCGTATGCGCGTCTCGAAGACGAAGTAATCCTCCACCTCGCCGGCGCTCTGGCGCTCGCGCAGGAATTTCTCCAGATTGGCCCTGCGGGCAAAATCCGTGAGCAGCAGCTGGATGCTGAAATGCTGGTCATTGGCGGCCTGCAACCAGTCCCGGGTCGCCACCAGACGCGCCTCGGTGAGCGGCCCCAATGCCTCGCCCACCGGCAGCGAACTTTCCTCCACCGGCGAGGCAATCGTCTCGACCGTCTCCTGGTCGATGGCCTCTTGATCGGACGATGGCGCAACCACCGCCACCGCGACGGGTTCGGCAGCTCGTTCCGGCAGCGGGGCTAAGCCGGCGGACGACGGCTCGCCGGCGCCGGCCGCCGGCGCGATCGCGTCAGGCGCGTCCGTGGAGGTCTGCTCGATCATGCGGGCATCCGAAGGCGGTGGCTGGCTGAGAGAATCCGAGAGCACCAATCGGCTGCCGCCCATCGCGATGGGCATTGGCGGCGGCGCGCTGGCCGCTTGAGCTTGCGTCCCCGAGCCACCATCCTGCTCCCGGGACTGCCCATCCGTGGCGCCGGTTGTCCGGGCAATCACCCCCGAACCGGCAGCCACCGATGCCAGCGGACGGTCGTCGGCAACCGCCGATGAAGACGCGTCGGCAGCGAGCACTGCCTGGCGGTTGGTCGGTGCCGATTCGGGCATCGCGACCGCATTCGCCTGGTCGCCGGATTGCTCCTGATTCGCTGCGGGCTGAGGCATCGTCTGGGTGGCACCGCCAGGGAGCCACTGCCCCAGCCGCTCGCTGACGGCGTCGGAGCGCTGGGCGAAGGTCCAGGACACGGCGGCCACAATCAGCACCAGACCCGAGATCAGCGAGAACTCGGGCAGACCCCAGCGGCGGATGCGTACGAATTGGCTGTCGTTGACAGCGATTTTTACGTGGCGCTTGCCGACGTCGAAGGCGTCCTCGGCAAAGGCCGCCAGCAACGCTTTATCGGCGAGGATATTGATGCGCCGCGTGAGTCCGCCCGAGGCCCTCGCCATGCGTCTGTAAGCGCCGGCGCGAAAGATGTCCGGACCCCGGTAGCCCACCGCGCGCATGCGGAAGTTCACATACTCGCGCATCTGCTCGGGCGTGAACGGCTGCAGGTAGAAGCTGTGGGTGATGCGCTCCTTCAACTGACGGATTTCCGGCTTGTCGAGATTGTCATCGAGCTCCGGCTGACCGAAAAGGACAATCTGCAGCAGCTTGTCGCGATTGGTCTCGAGATTGCTGAGCAGGCGGATCTCTTCCAGGGTCGCGATGGGCATGCTCTGGGCTTCCTCGACGAAGACCACCACCTGGCGATTGTCGGCGTGCTTCTCGAGCAAGCGTTCCTGCAACGCGTGCATGACCTGCAGGCGGTTGGCGCCTGGGTCGACATCCAGTTTCATCTCCAGAGCGATGGCGTGCAGGGTATCCTCCGGCGACAGGCTGGGATTGGCCAGGTAGACGATGTCGACCTTATCGGCCAGGCGCTCTTCCAGCATCCGGCAGAGCATGGTCTTGCCACTGCCCACCTCGCCAACCAGCTTGACGATGCCCTCGCCGCTGGAGACGGCGTACATCAGGGCCTCCAGGATCTCGCCGCGGGCGCCACCCGGATAGAACAGCTTGGTGTCCGGCGTTATCCGGAACGGCGCGCGCTCGAGGCCAAAGTGTTCGTTATACATCGCTGTCGCCGTCGCTTTTGCTTTCGCCCTTGAGGCGCTGGATTTTGCTGTAAAGCGTAGTACGGTTCACCCCCAGCAGCCGCGCAGCCTCGCTCAAGTTGCCGTCGGCAAGCTTCAGCGCCGCCTCGATGTAACGCTGCTCCCAGCTGCTCAAGATCTCGTCGAGGCGGAAACCGCCGGCGGTGAGCTCATGAATCGACTCACCGTCCACCTGGGACTGGCCGTCGAACTCGGCCTCCAGCTCCGTGAGCCCGATGTGCGCGCCCGGGTGCTTGGCGCCCAGGCGAATGACGATGTTTCTCAGCTCGCGCACGTTGCCGGGGAAAGTGTATCTGGACCAGCGCTGGGCGCCCTGCTCATCGAGCACGAAGGGCGGCACCTTGTCCGCATACAGGGCACGAAAGTGCTCCATGAGAAGGAGACTGTCCGCACCGCGCTTGCGCAGGGGCGGCACGTCGATGGTCAGCACGCTGAGGCGATGATAGAGATCGTGACGAAAGTTGCCGGCACGGATCTCTTCCAGCAGATCGCGGTTGGTGGCGGCAATGATCCGCGCCTTGGCGATCCGCGGGCGGGTCTCACCGATACGATAGTACTCGCCGTTCTCGAGCACCCGTAACAGCTTCGGCTGCAGCGCCAGGGGAAACTCGCCCACCTCGTCCAGCAACAGCGTGCCGTCGCCGGTGTCCTCGAAAAAACCCGCCTTGGCGTTGGTTGCGCCGGTGAACGCGCCCTTGGCATGGCCGAACAGCTGCGCTTCCAGAAGCTCCAGCGTAAAGGCCGCGCAGTTCACGGTCACGAAGGGCTGGTCGGCTTGCTCGCTCTGGTGGTGCAGCAACTGCGCCACCAGCTCCTTGCCAGTGCCGGACTCGCCCTGGATGAGCACCGGAAAGGGCGTGTTCGCGAAGCGCGCGATCTGGCTGCGCAGCTCATCCATGGCCGGGCTTTCGCCCAGCAGCTCGACATCGCTGGTGCGCTCCTCGGGGCCGTGGGCCTCGGCCTCCAGAATCATGAGATGGTGGTCCAGACGCGCCTTCAGCAGCTGCGGATCGCAGGGCTTGGCGATGAAATCCGCCGCCCCCAGGGACAGCGCGTGCTGCACGTTGTGCTTCTCGCTCTGGCCGGAGAGCACCAGGATCTTCATGACCGGATTGACGGTGAGCAGCTCCTTGATGAGGGCGAAGCCCTCGTCGGGACGGTGAGGCTCGGGTGGCAGGCCCAGGTCCACCAGGGCCAGCGCGGGCATGTCGACCATCTTCATCAGCAGGCGCCTGGCCTCGGATCGGCTGGCCACCACATGCACGTCGAAGTCGTCGCGCAGCACGAATGCCAGCGACTCGCCGATCAGCGGATCGTCGTCGATGAGAATCAGTCCGGGTCGCGCAGCCTTGCTGTCAGGCTGCGCCGAGGCCTTGGTCATGGGGGAGAGAACCTGTAGATACCGTTGATAACCCTACTAATATAGTGGGCGATGCGAGCCCATGCACGAGCCGATTGCGGGGTTAATCGGGGACAGGTTAATTGGGGACAGATCTATTTATCTCTCTGCCGCGGCGCGGCAGAGAGATAAATAGATCTGTCCCCAATTAACCTGTCCCCGATTAACCTAGTAGCGGTAGTGCTCCGGCTTGAAAGGACCCTCTTTGGGCACGCCGATGTACTCGGATTGCTCCGGGGTCAGCTCGGTGAGCGACACGCCCAACTTTTTCAGATGCAGCCTGGCGACCTTCTCGTCCAGGTGCTTGGGCAGCACGTAGACCTGTTTCGCGTAGTTCTTGGGGTTCTGCCACAGCTCGATCTGGGCCAGCACCTGGTTGGTGAAGGAGTTCGACATCACGAAGCTCGGATGCCCGGTGGCGCAGCCCAGATTCACCAGACGCCCCTCGGCGAGCAGGATGATGCGCTTACCGTCCTCGAAGACCACGTGATCGACCTGCGGCTTGATGTTTACCCACTCGTGCTTGCGCAGGGCCGCGATATCGATCTCGGCGTCGAAGTGACCGATGTTGCAGACGATTGCCTCGTTCTTCATGCGCAGCATGTGATCGTGGGTGATGACACCCGCGTTGCCGGTGGCGGTAACGAAAATGTCGGCGTCGGGCGCGGCTTGCTCCATGGTGACGACGCGGAATCCTTCCATGGCGGCCTGCAGCGCGCAGATGGGATCGATCTCGGTTATCCACACCGTGGCGCCCAATCCTCGCAGCGACTGCGCACACCCCTTGCCGACGTCTCCATAGCCGCACACCACGGCTGTCTTTCCGGCGATCATGACGTCGGTGGCGCGTTTGATACCGTCCACCAGTGACTCCCGGCAACCGTACAGATTGTCGAACTTCGACTTGGTGACGGAATCGTTCACGTTGATGGCGGGGCACGCGAGAGTGCCGTCTTTCACCATGTCGTGAAGGCGCTTCACGCCGGTGGTGGTTTCCTCGGAAATGCCGCGCACGTCCTTCAGAAGATCGCCGTACTTCTCGTGCATGATAATGGTGAGATCGCCACCGTCATCGAGGATCATATTCGGGCGCCAGCCGTCGGGACCGAAGATCGTCTGGTCGATGCACCACAAGAACTCTTCCTCGCTCTCACCCTTCCACGCGAAAACGGGAATACCGGCCTCCGCCATCGCCGCGGCAGCGTGGTCTTGAGTGGAGAAAATGTTGCAGGACGACCAGCGGATCTCCGCGCCCAGCGCTATCAGCGTTTCCATGAGCACGGCCGTCTGTATGGTCATGTGCAGGCAACCGGCGATGCGTGCGCCGGTGAGCGGCTTGGACGTACCGTATTCCTCGCGGGTCGTCATGAGGCCCGGCATCTCCGTTTCCGCGATGCCGATTTCCTTGCGGCCCCATTCGGCCAGGCCGATGTCGGCCACCTTGTAATCGGGGTCGATGTTTGCAACCGGTTGGGTCGTCATCAATGTCCCTCCGCTATCTCATTACAGCAACAGGTAAATTCGGATTATAAGCCCGCGGCGTCGCGCAGTGCCGATGCCCGGTCGGTTCGCTCCCACGGGAAGCCCTCGTCCTCGCGTCCGAAGTGCCCGTAGGCGGCCGTGCGCGTGTAGATGGGATGCAGCAAATCGAGCATCTCGATGATGCCCCGCGGTTTCAAATCGAAGTGCTCGCTCACCAGCTCGCTGATGCGATCTTCCTCGATGTTGCCCGTGCCGAAAGTCTCCACGTCTACCGATGTGGGCTCGGCCACGCCGATAGCGTAGGAGACCTGCACTTCACAGCGATCCGCAATACCGGCGGCGACGATGTTCTTGGCCACGTAACGGCACGCGTAGGCGGCCGAACGATCCACCTTCGACGGGTCCTTGCCCGAAAAGGCGCCGCCACCGTGGCGCGCAACGCCGCCGTAGGTATCGACGATGATCTTCCGCCCGGTCAGGCCGCAGTCCCCGACGGGACCGCCGATGACGAACCGTCCGGTGGGATTGATGTAAAAACGTGTGTCGTTGCCCAGCCACTCGGCGGGGATCACCGGCCGGATGATCTCGTCCATGACCGCCTCGTGAAGCATTTTTTCGTCGATGTCCGGGTCGTGCTGCGTAGACAGCACCACGGCGTCCACGCGCTTGGGCTTGTCGTTCTCGTAGCGAATCGTCACCTGGCTCTTGGCGTCGGGCCGCAGCCACGGCAGGGCACCGCTGCGGCGCACCTCCGATTGGCGTTTCACCAGGCGGTGGGCGAAGGTAATCGGCGCCGGCATCAGCACCTCGGTCTCGTTGGTGGCGTAGCCGACCATCATGCCCTGATCGCCCGCGCCCTGTTCGCGGTACTCGGTCTGGTCCACACCCTGAGCGATATCTGCGGACTGCTTGCCGATCGCGTTCAGTACGCCGCAAGTATGCCCATCGAACCCGTAGTCCGTATTGTCGTAGCCGATGGCGTTGACGCGCTCGCGCACCAACTGCTCGGTGTCGATAATCGCGGATGTCGTTATCTCACCGGCGACGATGACGACGCCGGTCTTGATCATGGTCTCGCAGGCAACACGGCCGTTCGGGTCCTGCACCAGGATGGCATCGAGAATGCTGTCCGAAATCTGGTCCGCCATCTTGTCGGGATGCCCCTCGGACACGGATTCCGAGGTTATCAATCGCGTGCGAGCCATCGCTTCCCCACCTGCTGTTCAAAAAGGAGCGTAAGTGTACCTATAGAAGCGCGTTCACCCAATACCCCCGGCGGGCGGATTGATGGACAGATTAAATAGATCTGTCCCCATTTAATCTGTCCATCAATCCGCCCGCGCGTCCCTCAGTAGCCCCAGGTCCCCCGCAGAAGCTTTGCATAGCCATCATAGAGGGCGGCACTTGCGGGTTCGAAGCCATCCACCCGGGCGCTGGCCAGCGCCCGGCGGCCGGCGTCGATGTCCCGGGACGCCAGGAAGGCCCGGCGGATGACCTCGCGGGCCTCGGCGGGAACAGCCGGTGAAGCCGACAACGCCATCCCCGGCCCCTGCTGGGTGGACATGACGACATTCAATTGCGGATGCTCACGCACCATGCGGGACGGGATCACTGCGGCTGTCACGTCGCCGTTGATGACCCGCCGGATACCCTCCTCGTAGGACCCGACCTCCACCAGCAGCGGCGCGCGGATGGGGTCGGGAAACAGCTCCGCGAGACGCAACGCCGCCAGGCTGGGCGGTGCCGGTGAGGCGATGGGTTCTCCGTAAAGCTCGTCGGGCTCGACGAACACGGTGGCGGGTCCGGTGACCACGCTGAACCCCGATACCCCCGAGACCTTCGCCAGCACCAGGTAGCCGAGCTTTTGCACCCGGTAGTCGGTGAAATGCCCTTCGTCGAGGATCAGGTGGTAATCATTTCGTTTTCCCATGGCCTGCCAGTGGGCCAGCGCGCTGTCGGGGAGATGCAGGCTCAGCTGGTGACCACTCGCCTCGGAGAGATACTCCGCCAGGGGCGCGAAGGCCATGGCCGAATCGGCCCCATGGAGTTCGGATCGGATGACCAGGTTGAACGGCTCCGCGCGCAAGCCGGGAGAGGCGCACAACGCCAGCACCATGAGCAGCGATGCCCACAGGTTGGCGCGCGTCCGCGCTCGGATGGCCGGAGTTTGAGCAGCCGCAATTGTGGAGCGCGTCATGGATACCCTCGTCGACGAGGGTATTGTAACCCCCGCCGCCCGGGCGCACAGTTTGTATCGGAACGCGTTGCGCATCATGGGCCAGTAGGTCAAAATTCGCCTTCCCCTGCGTTTGGGTTAATTCGCTACGGGCTGGCTGCTGATGTTCGTCATTTTCTCCATCAGCAGGCGACTTCCGGCATTCCCCTGCGCCGCGGACAGCGACCATCGCATCGAACGTCTATTCGGGCACGCCTGCCAGGCCGGCCCGAGCAGGCCATTGCCGATCCCCGGGGAGTACCATGCCAGCGCGTAGAGATCTTGCCAACGCCATCCGCGCACTGAGCATGGATGCCGTCCAGCGTGCCAACTCCGGGCATCCCGGCATGCCCATGGGCATGGCCGACATCGCCGAGGTCCTTTGGAACGACTTCCTGCGCCACAACCCCGGCAACCCGGCGTGGGCGGATCGCGATCGCTTCGTGCTCTCCAACGGGCACGGCTCCATGCTGCTCTACTCGCTGCTGCACCTGACCGGCTATGCCCTGCCCATGACGGAGATCGAAAACTTCCGCCAGCTGCATTCCATGACCCCGGGGCACCCGGAGGTCGGCGACACACCGGGGATCGAGACCACCACCGGCCCCTTGGGCCAGGGCCTCGCCAACGCCGTGGGCATGGCCATCGCGGAGAAACTGCTGGCGGCGCGGTTTAACCGTGACCAGCACACGTTGGTCAATCACCACACCTACGTGTTCGTCAGCGATGGCTGCCTCATGGAAGGCATCTCCCACGAAGCATGCTCGCTGGCCGGCACCCTGGGACTGGGCAAGCTCATCGTCATCTATGACGACAACGGCATCTCCATCGACGGAGAGGTCAGCAACTGGTTCACCGACGACACGCCGGCGCGCTTCCGGGCCTATGGCTGGCAGGTGCTGCCCGAAGTGGACGGACACGACCCGGATGCCATCAAGGGCGCCATCGCATCGGCCAGGGGAAATGCCGGTCAACCCTCCCTCATCTGCTGCAAGACGGTGATCGGCTGGGGCTCACCGGGCAAGCAGGGCAAGGCATCGTCCCACGGCGCGGCCCTGGGCGAGGATGAGGTGCGGCTGGTGCGCGAGACCATCGGCTGGCCCCATGCGCCTTTCCATATTCCCGACGATATCGGCGCGGCCTGGAATGCGAAGAGCCGCGGCCAAGCCCTTGAAAACGAGTGGAATGAGCGATTCGAGGCCTTTAGCAGCGCCCATCCGGCGCTGGCGGCGGAGTTCGAACGCCGTTCAGGCGGCACACTTCCCGAGGACTGGAACGCCGATGCCGATGCCTTCATCGACCAGGTTCAGGCGGCCTGCGAAACAATCGCGTCGCGTAAAGCATCACAGAACGCGCTGGAAGCTTACGCCCCGGCGCTGCCGGAGCTGATCGGTGGTTCCGCCGATCTGACCGGCTCGAATCTGACCCTGCACTCGGGATCCCACGCCGTGTCCGCCGCCCGCGACGAAGGTAATTACATTTATTTCGGTGTGCGCGAGTTCGCCATGTCTGCACTCATGAACGGGCTTGCGCTGCACGGCGGTTTCATCCCCTACGGGGCGACCTTCCTCACTTTCTCGGACTACGCCCGCAACGCGCTGCGCATGGCGGCGTTGATGGGCATACGCAGCATTTTCGTTTATACCCACGACTCCATCGGCCTTGGCGAAGATGGGCCGACCCATCAGGCGGTGGAGCAGGTGGCGACCCTGCGCCTGATACCGAACATGTCCGTGTGGCGGCCCTGCGACGCGGCGGAGTCGGCCATCGCCTGGCGCCATGCCCTCGAACGCCGGGTCGGCCCCACCAGCCTGCTGTTTTCGCGCCAGACGCTTGCCCACCAGCCGCGCTCGGCGGAACAACTGGCCGCCGTGGCCCGCGGCGCTTACGTGCTGCGCGACTGCGTGGACACGCCCCAGGCGTTGATAATCGCAACCGGATCAGAGGTCGGCATGGCCGTGGAGGCCAGCGAAATCCTCGCCCGCAAGGGCATCGCAGTGCGCGTGGTGTCCATGCCCAGCAGCGACGTATTCGATGCGCAGACGCCGGCCTACAGGGAATCGGTCTTGCCGGCCGCGGTCAAGGCACGCGCATCGGTGGAAGCCGGAGTGACCGACTGCTGGTACAAGTACATCGGTGACCACGGCCGCGCCGTCGGTGTCGACGCCTTCGGCATGTCGGCGCCCTATGAAAAGGTCTACGAACACTTCGGTCTGACCGCGAGAAACGTCGCCACCGCCGTTGAGGAATCCATGGCCAGCATCGCCGGTGAAACAGCCAGCGTGGCCGCAGAGTAAAACGCATTCGAACGTCGAGGACCCCACATGCCCACAAGAATTGCCATCAACGGCTATGGCCGCATAGGTCGGAACATTTTGCGCGCTGTCTTCGAGAGCGGGCGCACGGACGAATTCGAGATCGTCGCAGTCAACGATCTGGGCGACGCCAACACCAACGCCCATCTGACCCAGTACGACACGGCCCATGGCCGCTTTCCCGGCGAGGTGAGCGTCGACGGTGACTATCTGGTGGTGAATGGCCAGCGCATTCTGGTGTGCGCCGAGCGCGATCCCGAGAGTCTGCCCTGGGAGAAACTGGGTGTGGACGTGGTGCACGAGTGCACCGGTTTTTTCACCAGCAAGGAAAAAGCCGGGGCACATCTGAAGGCGGGTGCCAGGAAAGTGATCATTTCCGCCCCCGGCGGACCCGACGTGGATGCCACCATCGTCTATGGCGTCAATCACCAAAGCCTCAAGTCCTCGGACACCGTCATCTCCAACGCGTCCTGCACGACCAACTGCCTGGCGCCGCTGGTGAAACCACTGCACGACCGCATCGGGGTCGAGTGCGGGCTCATGACCACCATTCACGCTTACACCAACGACCAGGTGCTCACCGACGTCTATCACACGGACTTGCGCCGCGCACGCTCCGCCACCCAGTCGATGATTCCCACCACCACCGGTGCCGCCGAGGCAGTCGGACTGGTGCTTCCGGAGCTCAACGGCAAGCTCAACGGATTTTCGGTGCGCGTCCCCACCATCAACGTGTCGATGGTGGATCTGACCTTCAGCGCATCGCGGGAAACGAACAAGGACGAGATCGACGCGATTATGCGCTCGGCCTCGGAACAGGAATTGAAGGGCATCTTGAACTTCAACGACAAGCCCCTGGTATCGGTGGACTTCAATCACGATCCAGCCTCCTCCACCTACGAGTCGGCACTCACCAAGGTCATCGGCGGCAAGCTGGTCAAGGTGGTGGCCTGGTACGACAATGAATGGGGTTTCTCCAACCGCATGCTGGACACGACTCTGGCGCTGGTAAACGCGGCCTGAGGTTTCGGCGTCCGCTGCAGTTCCAAGTCACGCAAAGCTTAAAGGTCACATCATGAGTTCACAGTCCATCGAAGCCGTTGCCAACGCCATGGTTGCCGACGGCAAGGGTATTCTCGCTATCGACGAGAGCAGCCCGACGATCAAGAAACGCTTCGACAGCATTGGCGCCGAATGCACCGAGGAAAACCGCCGCGCCTACCGCGAGCTGCTGATCGCCGGCGAAGGCATCAACGCGTTCATCAGCAGCATGATCCTCTATGACGAAACCATCCGGCAGGCGACAAAAGATGGCACCCCCTTCCCCGAGCTGCTCACGTCGCGGGGCATCATGCCCGGCATCAAGGTGGACGGTGGCGCAAAGGATCTGGCGGGACACGCGAGCGAAAAAGTTACCGAGGGTCTGGACGGCCTGCGGGATCGCCTGGCGAAGTACCGCGAGCTCGGTGCGCCCTTCGCCAAATGGCGCGCCGTCATCACCATCGGCGATGGCTTGCCCAGTCGTGGCTGCATCACCGCCAACTGTCATGCGCTGGCGCGTTACGCAGCCCTGTGCCAGGAAGCCGGCATCGTTCCGATGGTCGAGCCGGAGATCCTGCTGGACGGCGACCACAGCATCGAGCGCTGTTATGAGGTCAGCGAAGCGACCCTGCGTGCGCTGTTCGCCGCGCTCTACGAGCAGCGCGTGGTGCTGGAGGGAACCATCCTCAAGGCCAGCATGGTGCTGACCGGCAACAAGCGCGCAAAGCGTGCTGGCATCGAGGAAGTCGCCGAACGCACACTGCGCTGCCTCCGGAACACGGTGCCGGCTGCCCTTCCGGGGGTAGTGTTCCTGTCCGGCGGGCAAACACCGCTAGAGGCGACAGTCCACTTGAATGCCATGAATGCGCTGGCCGGCGCGCTGCCGTGGAAACTCAGCTTTTCCTATTCACGCGCGTTGCAGCAGCCGGCGCTGAAAGCGTGGAACGGCGACCCGACCAACGGCGAGGCGGCGCGCGCCGCGCTGCTTCACCGCGCGCAGCTGAACAGCGCCGCGTCATTGGGACGCTACGAGGAAAGCATGGAGAAGGCGAGCGCCTGAGGCCATTGAGGCAGCCGTAGGTTGGGCTCAGAGTCTGTGAATTAATCGCCCGCCGTAGCGAGGCGGGTCCTGTAATTTAATGGGGACAGATCTATTTAATCGCGGGGGCGGGAACCGCCCCCGCGATTAAATAGATCTGTCCCCATTAAATTCGCTTCGCTCAGCTCAACCTACGTCCCTACGTCCGACCTACGCCGGGGCGGCTGCGCGCTCCGGGAACAGTCGTGGCCGCGTTCTTCGCTCCGGCGTGAACACCTCGCGCTCCTGGCTGTTCTCCAGCCACGCCCACAGGGGACGCCAATCGTCCAGACAGCGATCCTTGCCGATACCGCCGAGCTCGTTCACGCCGATACCACGGGCGCTCGCCCGCGGGTAGCGACGGGTTTCCCGCAACCGGGTTGCGACGCTCAGGCCGACACTCCGCAGCGCATTTTCCAGGGGCTTGAGCCCACTGCGATGGGTCGGCATGCGGTTGACCACCGCGGTAATGCGCACATCGCTCTTGCACACCGGTTCCAGGCGGCGCAGCACCTCCACCAGCGAATACATCGCATCGATGTCGATGGGCGACGGCAGCACCGGGACGATGATGGTGTCGGCGATTCGCACCAGGTTGGGAAGGTAAGGGTCCGTGGGCCCGGCGGGCGTATCCACGATGACACGCTCGGCATTCAACGGCATGCGTAGCTGGAAGCTGCGGGTCACGCCGACCGGATTCTCATATGCGGCGATGCCGTGGATGGCGGTACGGGACTCGGGGCGCAGCTGCAGCCAGCGGGTGCTGGAGCCTTGGGCGTCGTGATCGAAGAGCGCGGTCAGGAATCCCTGACCCGCGTAATAGGCGGCGAGATTGGTCGCGATGGTGGTCTTACCTGACCCCCCCTTCGGATTGAGCAGCATGATGGTATGCACAGTCCCCCCCGGCGCAAAAATATCGTGCCCGACAAGCCACCCGTCCCTGTGCCTGCAAAGGTACCGATTTGATGCTCAGCCTTTTAAAATTCTACCTGCGGTCGCCTCCAGCTGGGGCCAGCGTCACGCCGTCCCGCGGAGGCGGAATTGTCATTCGATAGTCTTGGGCAGCCTCAGAGTTTCTACCACAATGATTTATCATCGTCTAGGAACAAAGGTGGTCTGGAAGGGGGGGGGCGCGAGGGGCCAATTTCCCGGGGTAATCGGGCACATAATCGGGGACATCCCTCAACAGGGAGATGCACTCCCACGGGTGCCAGATTCGCTTTTCCGGTATGCCCCGATGCGCCAGATATGAGCCTGCCGTCATGACAAGAGCCAATTTCGCCGCCGGATTGCTGGCAGGGATGCTCGTGCCGGTCCTGCTGCTGGTACCGCTGGCGAGTCCCGGCCAGGGGCGATCCCCGGCGCCCGAGGTCGACCAGATCCTGGCGGCCGTCGTCGGGGTGCGTGCCCGGGTGCCCGAGCATGCACGAACCGCGGAGGCCCTGGGCACGGAGCGCGCGGGATCCGGTGTCCTGATCGACGGCAACGGTCTCATCGTCACCATCGGTTATCTGATACTGGAGGCCAGCCATGTAGAGGTGATGGTCACGGAGGACAGAATTCTGGAGGCCGAGATTCTCGCCTACGACCACGAAACCGGATTCGGTCTGTTGCGCGCCAGCGAGCCCATCGACGTCGCTCCCATGGGACTGGGCGAATCCGCCGGCCTGGCGCAAGGGGATCAGCTCCTGGTGGCGAGCTTCGGCGGACGCCTGACGGCCAGGCCGGCGGTGCTCGTGTCGCGGCGGGATTTCGCCGGCTACTGGGAGTATCTGCTGGAGAACGCCATCTTCACCGCGCCACCCTACCCGCTGTTCGGCGGCGCCGCCCTGATCAACTCCCAGGGCGAACTGGTGGGCATCGGTTCGCTGGTGGTCGCCGACGCCTACCCCGGCGACCAGCCGCTGCCCGGAAACATGTTCTTACCCGTGGACCGACTGAAGGGCGTGCTCGGGGAGCTGCTCATGGTCGGCCGATCGACGGCAGTATCACGACCCTGGCTGGGCCTGTACGTGAGCGAAGTCGATGGCCTTTTGATGGTGCACCGGCTCGCAGTGGACGGCCCCGCCGCCGCTGCCGGCATACGACCCGGTGACATCATCCTCGGCGTCGCCGGCCAGCCGGTGGTATCGATGGCGGATTTCTACCGCAAGCTGTGGGCCGCAGGCAAACCGGGAGACAAGGTGCCCCTGACCGTCCTCCAGGGCGCGAAATTGCACGAACTGACCATCACCGCCGGCGACCGCTACGAGTGGCTGCACTTGAAATAAATGGGGACAGATCTATTTACCCGCGGGGGGCGGGAACCGCCCCCGCGGGTAAATAGATCTGTCCCCATTTATTTCAAGCAATCAGACGATCCCGTGCTTCCTGATACTTCTGCGCTGTGCGCTCGATGATCTGCGCGGGGAGTGACGGCGCCGGGGGCGTCTTGTCCCAGCCGGTGGTCTCCAAGTAATCCCGCACGTACTGCTTGTCGAAGCTGGGCGGGCTGGCGCCCGGCGCGTATTCGTCGGCGGGCCAGAAACGCGACGAGTCCGGGGTCAGCACCTCGTCGATGAGCACTACCTCGCCTTTGGCATCCAGGCCGAACTCGAACTTGGTGTCGGCGATGATGATCCCACACGCGGCCGCATGCACGACGGCCTCCTCGTAGAGCTGCAGGCTCACCTCGCGCACGCGGGCAGCCACGTCCTCGCCCACCAGTTCCACCATGTCGTCGAAACCGATGTTCTCGTCGTGATCCCCGATGTCGGCCTTGGTGGACGGCGTGAAAATGGTGTTTGGCAGCCGCGTCGCCTGACGCAAGCCCTCGGGCAGCCGGACGCCGCTCACCTGGCCGCGGGCCTGGTAGTCCCTCCAGCCCGAACCGATCAAATAGCCGCGCACGATGGCTTCCACCGGCAGCGGCTCGAGTCGCCTGACAACCACGGCTTGCGCCGCCACCCGGGCGCGCTCGTCCGCATCGGCAAGCACCTCTTCCAGGCGCAGGGTGGAAAGGTGATTGCCGATCAGCTTTGCCGTGCGTTCGAACCAGAAATTGGACAGCTCGGTGAGCACCGCGCCCTTGCCGGGGATCGGGTCCGGCAGCACGACATCGAAGGCCGACAATCTGTCCGAAGCGACGATCAGCATATGCTCGTCGTCCACGGCGTAGATGTCACGCACCTTGCCGCGGTTGATGAGATCCAGACTCTGAAGATCGCTGTAGAACACCGGCTCGGCTATTGCCGCCATGGTTTACCTGCCTTTGCTGTGGGATATGGGGTGAGCATTTAGCGCGTCGCGTATTCTACGTCATGGTCAGGGACGCGTCCGAGCCATGGGCGGCAGGTCGCCGCCGATGCCCGACGCGTAGCGCATGAACAGGCGTTTCAGCGGCGGCGAGCGATGGACCATGGACAAGCCGAGATTGCGCGCCACCCGCAGCGGCTCCAGCTGGCTGCCGAAGAGCCACTGGAAACCGCTCATTCCCTGCTGCATGAGATGATTGCGGCCCTTGCGCCAGCGCTCGTAGGGGCGAAGATTGGTCCGCCGCCCCAGGTCGCGCTCCCGTGACCAGGTCCTAAGGAGAATCTCGGCCAACACAGCGGCGTCCTGCAGACCCAGATTGGCCCCCTGCCCGGCCAGGGGATGTACCGTGTGGGCCGCGTCACCCACCAGTGCCACGCGCTCGGCCACGTACGCACGGGCGTGCAGATGCCGCAACGGAAACGCGGCGCGCCCACCGACCAGCTCGATGCCCCCGAGTCGGGACTCGAAAGCCTCCTCGACAGCCGACGCGAAGCCCTGGTCGGACTCGGCCAGCAGCGCTTGCGCATGCTCGGGCAGGGTCGACCAGACGATGGAGCACAGATGTCCGGGCAGCGGCAGGAAGGCGATGGGCCCGTCGGCCAGGAACCGCTGCCAGGCGGTTTCCCGATGCCACAACGCCGTACGCACGGTGGCCACCAGCGCCTGCTGCCCATAGTCACCGCCGTCGCATTGAATCCCGACGAGCTCCCGCACCCGGGAGTGACTGCCATCGGCGCCCACCACCAGGCGGGCCCGCAGCCGGGAACCACTGAGGTGCAGCGTGACCCCGTCACCCTCGACCTGGAGATCCTGCAACTCCTCGGGTCGAAACAGCGCGAGAGTGTCCAGCGAAGCCATGCGCGCATCCAGGCCGCGCTGGATGACGCCGTTCTCCAGAACATGGCCCAGCGCGTCGGTGCCGATATCGGCACTGTCGAAATGCACGCTGCCGCTGCCAGCGGCGTCCCAGACATGCATCTCGCGAAACACGCCAGCGCGCGCCAGGGGCAACGCATCCCACACGTGGATGGCACGAAGTATCCGTTGCGACGCAACCGTGATGGCGCTGACGCGAAGCTGCCGCTCATCGGTCAGCGGCGCCGGCGGATCGCTGGCCTCGATGACGGCCACCCGCAGGCCGGCTTTGGCGATGGCGCAGGCCAACGTCGCTCCCGTCAACCCAGCGCCGACGATGGCAACGTCGACGTTCACAGTGAAAGTCCCCGGGCCAGCCGGCTCTGGCGCCCGGCGAGTCCCATGGCATGGTTGCCAAAACGGCGCTTGGCCGGGGGACACAGATCGAAGGCCAGCAGTCCCAGACCACGGGCAGCCACCAGCGGCGCGAATCGATTCGAGAACAGACGCACCAGGGCGTCGGTAACCCGGGACACGAGCTTCTGATCACGGCGCCGCCACTCGGCGTAGCCCGCCAGCACCGACGGATCGCCCGGGTCGCGGCCGACCTGGCAGGCGCCGGCGACGATCTCCGCCAACGCCGCCGCGTCCCGCAAGCCAAGATTGAGGCCCTGACCGGCCACCGGGTGGAGATGGTTGGCCGCGTTGCCGATGATCGCGAAACGCTCGCCCACCACCTCGGTGGCCGTGATCGAGTGCAAGGGAAAGGCGCTGCGCGGGCCCGTGGCCACGAATCCGCCCAGCCGCTTACCGAACTGCTCGCCGAGCGCGCCCACGAAGCCGTCGTCATCGAGAGCCATGAGACGCTCAGCCGACGCGCCATCCATGCTCCAGACGAGACCGCAGTGGTTGCCCTGCATGGGAAGCAACGCCATCGGGCCGGCGGCGGTGAAGCGCTCGTAGGCGACGCCGCCGTGGGCACAACGTGCTTCGACCCTGGCGGTGATCCCCCACTGCCCGTAATCACGTTCGCGCACCGATATACCCAGCCGCTCGCGCAACGCCGAGCGGCCGCCGTCGCAGAGCACCATGAGCTTCGCTTCGACGCACGAAGGTAAGCCCCGGGCCGGCGGGTCGCCGGCCGCGGCTATCGACAATCGCGCGGCGGAGGATTGATCGCACTGTACGTCGTCGACCATGGCGGGGCGCAGGACCCGCACCCGGTCGGTGGACCGCAGCACCGCTTCCAGCGACCGGCCAAGCTCCGCCGCCGCGACCACATAGCCCAACGCATCCACGCTGCAGTCCTCGGCACACAAGCGCGCAAATCCGAAATGGCCACGATCGGATACGTGAATCCGGTTTATGGGCGTAACAGACGCGGCCAGGGAATCCCACACGCCCAACGCATCGAGGATCCGCCGCGAGCTCTGGGACAGCGCGATGGGGCGGGAATCGTAACCGGAATCGCCCCGGCGTTGCGCTGCGCTGGCCTCGATCAGAGCGACGGGAATGCGTGCCCGGCCCAGTGCCACGGCCAGGCTCATGCCTACCAGTCCGCCGCCCGCGATAGCCAACTCGTAACACCCTTCGCGCGGTTGCCTGACAGGACCCCCATGGTCTGCGTGGACGCTCACAACGTTTCAACCTTGGCCGACGGTGGCCTCGATGTCGGCCACGGACTTCGGCACCGCGGCGGTCAGCACCTTATTACCATTCCGGGTGACAAGAATATCGTCCTCGATGCGTATTCCGATATTCCACCACTTGCGCGCGACCTGCGTGTCTCCCGCCGCCACGTACAGTCCCGGCTCGACGGTCATGACCATGCCTGGCTCGAGCACCCGCCACTCGCCGCCGATTTTGTAGTCGCCCACATCGTGCACGTCCATACCGAGCCAGTGGCCCGTACGGTGCACGTAGAATTTGCGGTAGCGCCCCTTCTTGATGATGGTGCTGGCGCGCCCTTTGATGAGCCCGAGCGCCACCAGTCCCTGGGCGAGCACCTCCACCGCCGCTTCATGGGGCTCGTTCCAGTGATTGCCCGGCTGCACCTGCTCGATGGCGGCCGCTTGCGCTTCCAGCACCACCTCGTAAAGGGCCCGCTGCGACTTGGAGAAACGACCGTTGACGGGAAAGGTTCGCGTGATGTCGGCGGCATAGTAATCGTATTCGGCGCCGGCATCGATGAGCAGCAAATCGCCGTCGCGCAAAGTATCGCGATTCTCCGTGTAGTGCAGCACGCAGGCATTCGCGCCACCGGCGACGATGGACGGGTAGGCGGCACGGCGACTGCCACCGCGCATGAACTCGTAGTTGATCTCCGCTTCGACCTCGTACTCGCCCATGCCGGGGCGGCATGCACCCATGGCGCGAACGTGGGCACTGCAGCTTATCTCCATGGCGCGCGTCATGGCACGCACCTCGGCCTTGCTCTTCATCAGGCGCATTTCGTGCAGCACGTTGTCGAGAGCCACGATATCTGCGGAGGAGCTCACGCCGGCTTTCGACCGTGTACGCACGCGGTTCACCCAACCGATCATGCGCTGGTCGAAATCGGGGTAGTAACCCATCGCGTAGTAAACGCGGGATTGGTTTTCCAGCAGGCCGGGAATAATGTCATCGACATCGCCAATGGGAAAGGCATCGTCGGCGCCGTAATCCTCGCAGGCCCCTTCCAGACCGCTGCGCACACCGTTCCATAGCTCCATCTCCGGGTCGCGTTCGCGGCAAAAAAGAATGTATTCGCCGCGCTTGCGACCCGGCACCAGGACTGCCACTGCCTCGGGTTCCTCGAAACCGGTGACGTAGTAGAAATCGCTGTCCTGCCTATAGGGGTATTCCACATCCCTGTTGCGCGTTCTCACGGGAGCTGCTGGCAGAATTGCGATGCTCCCCTCCCCCATCTCCTCCATGACAGCGCGGCGGCGGCGGGCAAACTCTTTCTTGTCCAAGACGGAAGCGCCTTCTCGAGTCGATGTCAGTGCAGACGGTGGACGGTGTCACCAGGCTGCGGGCCGCCCTGCAACTCTTCGAATATGAGCATGACGCCGGCGCGCATATATTCGACGATCTCGCTGTAGTCCGCTTCGGACGACTTCGATTCCTTGGCGTCATTTCTGAGGCGCGTCACCTCGGAGAAATCCGACAGCACCTCCAGGGCATTCTTGGACAGCCGCGCTTCGACATCGTCTCCAGCACTGCCGATTCCGTACAGGAAACCGCTGCACCAGGCCGCCAGCGCCTTGCTGCGTACTCCCAGACCCGCGTTGTCGTCAGGAAGTAAAGGTGCAAAATTGCAGCGCCCGGACCACAGCGTCCTCACGGTTTCAGTCAGCACGCGCAGCAGTTCATCCCGGCAGTCATCCTTGCCTTTCTGCACCCGCGCCGGAGGACCGAGCACCTCCTCGAGCCAACGCTGCGGAGCCCGCTCTTCGACGCCGCACAGCATGCCGCAGAGCAATCCGTGGCATTCGGCGGCGCCCAATTCTGTTCTGGCCCGCGCCAGGGCGCGCGAGCAGACGATGTAGGATGTGGCCATTGCGCTCATCTCAGGTGATTCATAGGGACGCTGGCGAGGCCCCCCGGCATCGCCAGCAGCCGACGCAAAGCCGTCGATCGGCCGTGTCTATGCTAACACCGTCAGTCTACCCGTCGAAACTGTCCGTGGGCGAGCCCCTCGGGGAACGTTGACCGACTAGATTTCGCACCCTATATTTGGGGAGAGCTAGAGCTAGAAATAATGACAACTGCTTCCCGCAAGCACTTGACTCCTATGGAACGAGACCAGAACGCCTCAAATCTCGACAGCATGGATCTTCAGGCATTGGAGGCCCAGGTCGACGAGCTCATTCGGACCTGTGACCAGCTCACGGACGAGAACCGGGCACTGCGCGATCAGCAATCTAGCCTGGTTGCCGAACGTGCCGGTCTCATCGAGAAGTCCGAGCTGGCGCGCTCTCGTGTGGAGGCGATGATCGCGCGACTCAAAGCGATGGAAATCGGCGCATGAGTAAGCAAAGCGAAGCGATCACCATAGACATACTCGACAAGCAGTACACAGTCTCCTGCCCGCCCGAGGAGAAACAGTCTCTGCTGGAATCCGCCAGGATACTCAATGAACGATTGAGAGAGGTGCGGGGCGGTGGAAAGGTTCTGGGAACCGAACGCATGGCGGTGATGACGGCGCTCAATATCATACACGAATACACCCTTCTGCAAAAAGCGCAAGCGGACGTCGATGACACGCTGGTGCGACTGCGTGGGAAAATCAGCGTCGCCATCAGTCGACGCGAGCAGACGGAAGCGATAGACTGATCCGCGATGCCCTCTGCGGTGTTCGCGAGCGGCCTAGTAATCGCTTGAGCCTAATCGTCCACCTTCGGGAGCTGGCCATCGGTGTTGTTGTGCATGTCCGTCCTGGCAGCGGAAAGCCTGATACGCCGAGATAAGCTCCCTATTGAACCAACCTGGTTCAAGGGTCATGGTGCGCAGCGGCATATGCGGAGGGTGTCACCCGTTTCCCGCCCGCGCATTACAGCGCGCCCATCCATGTGCCCTTTTTCCATTACCCGCATATTGTGCTTAGTGCGGCTAATTCCATGAAGTCCCGGCCATGAAGTCCCGGCGCGCCTTGCGTTCCGAGATGCGCGCCCGGCGACGGGCCGTTTGCGAACCGGAGCGTGTCCGCATGGCCGGAGCTCTTGCCCGGCATCTGGGTGCCTCGTTGCGCGTGCGCGGTGCGCGGCGAGTGGCTTGTTACCTGTCAAACGACGGCGAGATGAGACTCGACCCGGTCATGGATTTTCTCCGCGCCAACGGCAGACAGGTGCTGCTTCCGGCACTGCACGGCGATGGACTCTGGTTTCTTCCCTACGACCGCGATACGCGGCTAGCGCCCAATCGCTTCGGAATTCCGGAACCAGTCGTGACGGGGCGCGCACGCTGCCGGGCGCGCGACCTGGATGTCGTTTTCATGCCTTTGGTCGCTTTCGACACCACCGGCAATCGGCTGGGCATGGGGGGCGGATTCTACGATCGTACTTTTTCCTACCTGCGGCACCGGGCGTTCTGGACCAAACCCCTGCTCATCGGCATCGCCTACGAGTTCCAGCGCCTGGAATCCCTTCCTTCGCGCCCCTGGGACGTGCCCCTGCAGGGCGTCGCGACGGAAGAACGACTGTATCGATTCGACGCATAAGAGGTAACCGCCGCCATGCCAAACTACTGGTTGATGAAATCCGAGCCCGGTGAGTTCAGCATCGATGACTTGAAGAAGCTGGGCCCCGGAACCGAGCCTTGGGATGGTGTGCGAAACTATCAGGCGAGAAACATGATGCGTGACGAAATGAAGCCGGGAGATCAGGCCTTCTTCTATCATTCCGCCTGCGAGCAGCCTGGCATCGTCGGCATCATGAAAATTGCAGGTGAATCCCACCCGGATCCCACCGCCTTCGACCCGAAAGACAAGCACTTCGACCCCAAAAGTGACCAAGGGAATCCCCGCTGGTTCCTGGTGGACGTCAAATTCGTACGTAAGCTGAAACGCACGATCAGCCTGAGCGAACTCAAGGAGCACGACGCCATCGCCGACATGGTGCTGCTCAGACGCGGAAATCGATTATCGATAATGCCCGTCAGCAAAAATGACTGGAATTATATTCTCGCTCTCGAGTGAGGTGCCTCAGCTGAGGAACAGACCGTAGGCGGGATTCCCCGTTTCTTCCACGTACTCGTAGCCGATTTCGGATAGGAAAGACTGAAAAGCCGCCGTCTCGTCACTCGGTAGCTGCACACCGATGAGAACACGCCCGAAATCCGCCCCATGATTGCGGTAGTGGAACAAACTGATATTCCAGTGCTCACCCATGTGAGTGAGAAATCGCAGCAGAGCCCCCGGCCGTTCGGGAAAGTTCAGTCGGTACAATAGTTCCTCGCCGACACTGCCGGATCGTCCGCCGACCATGTAACGAATATGGATCTTGGCCATCTCGTTGTCGGTCATATCGACAACCGGGTAGCCGCGACCAACAACTCCCGAGATCAGCGCCTCCCTATCGCCTTCCACGTCACGAAGCTCTACACCGACGAAAATGTGGGCATCCCCCGTGCCTGCATACCGGTAATTGAACTCGGTAATGGAACGGGCGCCGATGGCGTGGCAGAACTCCCGCAGGCTGCCGGGACGCTCAGGGATCGTGACCGCCAGCAGCGCTTCCCTGCGTTCGCCCAGCTCGGCGCGCTCCGCGATATGGCGCAGCCGATCGAAGTTGACGTTGGCGCCGCCATCCACCGCCACCAGGGTCGCGCCCACGGTACCTTCGCGCTCCACATAGCGTTTGAGCCCCGCCACGCCAAGGGCGCCCGCCGGCTCGGCGATGGAACGCGTGTCCTCGTAGATGTCCTTGATAGCGGCACAAATTTCATCGGTGCTCACCAGCAGCACCTCGTCCACACACTGGCGGGCGATTCGGAAGGGCTCCTTGCCCACCTGCTTTACCGCCACGCCATCGGCGAAGATCCCCACGTGATCGAGCACTACCCGCTCGCCGGCCGCCAGGGAGCGATACATGGACGGCGCATCCTCGGGCTCGACGCCGATGATGCGGATATGTGGCCACAGGGATTTCACGTAAGCGGCGATGCCGGCGATAAGACCGCCGCCGCCCACGGCGACAAAGATGGCGTGTATGTCCGACCCATGCTGGCGCAGGATTTCCAGCGCCACGGTACCCTGCCCGGCGATGACTTCCGGGTCATCGAACGGTGGCACGAAAATCATACCGTTTTCCTCCATCAGCACGTCGACATGCGCCCGCGCATCATCGTAGGAACTACCATGCAGGACGATTTCGGCCCCCAGATCACGCACCGCATCAACCTTGATCCGGGGTGTGGTCTTGGGCATGACGATGAGCGCCTTCACGCCCAACCGCTTGGCGGCCAGCGCCACGCCCTGGGCGTGATTGCCGGCGGATGACGCGATCACGCCGCGCGCCCGCTCCCCGGGCGTGAGACTGTAGATTTTGTTGTACGCACCCCGCACCTTGAAGGAGAACACCGGTTGCAGATCCTCGCGTTTCAACAGCACGTTGTTATCCAGGCGGCGAGACAATCGCGGCGCGCATTCCAGAGGCGACTCAACCGCAACGTCGTAGACCCGCGCTTTCAGAATTCTCTCCACGTAGTCTCTGGGCATGACTGCTTTTTCCTGCCGGTGGCGGTCTGTTCGGCCTATTTCGACCCTATTCGGGCTCGATCGCCCGGGGCACCGGGCAAGCTGTATATAATAGCGTGCGACTGCTCGGACGAACCAGAGAATCCGTGCAGAAGGCACACTTGGAGAGGAGCGTTCGATGACCCAGGACGAAAAGAAGCAGGCCGTGGCGCGGGCGGCGCTGGAATTCGTCGAGGCAGGCACCGTCATCGGCGTGGGAACCGGAAGCACGGCAAACTATTTCATCGACGCTCTGGCCGAGATCAAGCACAAGGTCGACGGCGCAGTAGCGAGCTCCGAGGAGAGCGCCCGGCGCCTCGAGGCACATGGCATCATGGTGATGGACTTGAACAGCGTCAGCGAGCTCTCAGTGTACGTGGATGGCGCCGACGAAACCACGAAACATCTGTGCCTCATCAAGGGTGGCGGTGGCGCGCTCACGCGAGAGAAGATCGTCGCTGCAGTGGCATCCAGATTCGTTTGCGTGGTCGACGATTCCAAGCTGGTGGATCGACTTGGCGCGTTTCCTCTGCCCATCGAAGTAATTCCCATGGCGAGGAGCTACGTAGCGCGACGCATCGTACGCTTAGGAGGGCACCCTGAGCTGCGGGAAGGATTCACGACCGACAACGGCAATATTATTCTGGATGTTCACAATCTCGACATTCTGGAGCCCGCGAAGATCGAAGCGGAGCTCAATCAGATTACCGGCGTGGTCTGCAACGGACTGTTCGCACAGCGCCCGGCGGACGTGCTGCTGCTCGGCCGTGACTCCGGCGTGGAAACCATGAAAACCCTCTGACGCGGCGCACACGCATGCAAGCCGCTACACACATCGGGACCTCCGGCTGGCAGTACAAGCACTGGAAGGGCATGTTTTACCCGGTCGATTTGAACATCCAGGAATGGTTGGCGTATTACTCGCAGCATTTTGATTGCGTGGAGATCAGTAGCAGCTTCTATGGAATGCCGGGGACCGACGCCATTGCCAGATGGTGCAGCTGCGTTCCCTCGAAGTTTATTTTCTCACTGAAGGCCCCACGCCGAATTACGCATTTCAAAAAGCTGAAGAATTGTGAAGCCGAACTGGACGAACTGTTTCGGCAACTGGACGAGTTCGGTAGTCATCGGGGTCCGGTGCTGTTCCAACTGCCGCCCCGGTGGCGGTGCAATCTGCGCCGATTGGAAAGCTTTCTGGACACGCTACCACCGAGCCACCGACTGGTATTCGAATTTCGCGATCCCAGTTGGCACACCGACGAAGTTTACAAATTATTGACCAGCCGCTCGATTACTTTCTGCATTTTCGACAGCGGCGGGTTCACAACGCCGCTGATGGCCGACACCGATCTGGTTTACATTCGGCTGCACGGACCCGGCACCCCCTATGCCAGCAACTACCGCGCGCCCAAATTGCGGCTCTGGGTCGATCGCGCCCACGCGTGGAACCGCAGGTCGAAGGAGGTTTTTCTGTTCTTCGACAATGATGAACGGGGTTATGCGGTCAAAAACGGCGCCCGAACCAAAGGGCTTCTCGAGGCCGCATAGCCCAATGCTGCCCTGGTGTCGTAGGTTGTGCTGAGCTTGCGAAGCCCAACATTCGCCAGCCTGTTGGGCTTCGCAAGCTCAGCCCAAGCGACGTTTTTCTCGCGTTAAATCCTGTCCAGAACGCTGCAGGCTTCGAGCCGGCCAAGCAAATTCTGCACTCCGTCCGGACCGAGTGCCGTGAAGCGCGTCTCGATTTCCGACGCTTCGACATAATCACGCTCGAGGATCCAGGAAGCGGCACCCTCCTCTCCCGACTCGAGCGCCAACTCCCCACCCGGAACTCTGAGAACCGGAGCGCCGCCGGCAGAATCGACCCGCACGCCCAGAGAACGCACGCGGAAATGCGTTGCGTGCTCCCGGGACGGCAGGTTGAAGTGACCGCAACGTTCGCTCATCGCGCGATCACGTTGCCAATCACGGATCTGATCCGAGAGGCTCGCCTGGCTGAGAATCTCATGGATACGGTCCGCGATCTCGCGCAAGTGTTCGCGGTGCGCCTGCGGCCGATCGAAATGAGGAAGATTTTTCCGGAACAACGACTCGTCGGGCAACGACCGCAGCAGCCGCGAGATCACATCGATGCCGGTGGGTCGCCCGATACCAAAGCTCAGATGCAAACTGGCATCGCTGGTCGCCAACGCCTCATGGTACTGCCCCTTGGGCAAATACAGCACATCGCCAGGCTTCATCTCGATTTCCTCGAGTAGTTTGCCTTTGGCAGTGGCGTGGTGCTCAGGTGTGAAGCTCCCGTAGTCATAGCCAGCTATGTCGGTCGCGTTGTCGGCGCGGCCCTCGTACACGCGCCAGATCTTGCTGCCCTCGATGTGCATGGCGAAGACGTCGGTGCTGTCGCAATGTGCCGTGAATCCCTGCTGGGCGCGCCACGAACAATAGACGTTACACACGGCAACACCGCCCGTCGCGGTCTGCAGCGCAGCCGAGACAGTCGCGACCCCCGGGGACAGTGTCTCGATGAGATCGAGCACCAGGGTTCCACCACGGCGCAACAGCAGCATGATCTGCTCCGGATCCGGCATGATTGCCTGATGTCCTTCACGAGTCTGACCGACACGCCCGTATTCCGCCAGATCCACGCTCTGGCCGTCGATAACGATCGACATGGAGCGATCCGACCACAGCTTCGACATGTTCAGAAGCCGGTTCAATTCCTCCCAGGAAAAAATATGCGCAAATTTTTCGGCTGCCCCGGGAATATGCACGGCACGTTGATCCCAGATCGAGCCAAAAAATTCCTCGGGCGAAAAGGGAGAAACGATCTGACGAAAAGTGGTATCCACCGACGACCTAATATATCACGACACTTCGAATGGACTCACCAGAATGCATGAGGTCAAAGGCGCGATTGATGTCCTCTAACGGCATGGTGTGGGTGATGAGATCATCGATATTGATCTTACCTTCCATATACCAGTCGACGACGCGCGGCACCTCCGTGCGACCCTTCGCACCACCAAATGCCGTGCCGCGCCAGACTCTGCCGGTCACCAGCTGAAAGGGGCGCGTGCTGATTTCCTGCCCAGCCCCTGCGACACCGATGATCACGCTCTCGCCCCACCCCTTGTGACAGCACTCCAAAGCCTGGCGCATGGTTTCGACATTGCCGATGCACTCGAACGAATAGTCGGCGCCGCCACCGGTGAGGTCGACGAGGTACGGAACCAAATCGCCTTTCACATCCGTGGGATTGACGAAATGGGTCATACCGAATTTTTCTGCGAGCCCCGCCTTGGAAGCATTCGTGTCGACACCGATAATCATGTCGGCACCCACTAAGCGAGCGCCCTGAACCACATTGAGGCCGATTCCACCGAGGCCAAACACCACCACGTTCGCCCCGGGAGTAACCTTGGCGGTGTTGATTACGGCGCCGATTCCGGTGGTTACACCGCAACCGATGTAACAAACCTTGTCGAACGGCGCGTCTTGTCGGATTTTCGCAAGCGCGATCTCCGGTACGACTGTATGGTTTGCGAACGTAGACGTACCCATGTAGTGAAAGAGATCCTCACCACCGGCATGAAAGCGGCTGCTGCCATCGGGCATCACTCCACGCCCCTGGGTCTCGCGAACAGCCTGGCACAAGTTCGTCTTTCCGCTCACGCAATATTCGCACTGGCGGCATTCGGGAACATAGAGCGGAATGACGTGGTCTCCCGGCGCGAGGCTGCGCACGCCCGGGCCTATCTCCAGCACGACGCCTGCGCCCTCGTGACCTAGAATCGACGGGAACAGGCCTTCCGGATCGGCGCCCGAGAGAGTGAACGAGTCCGTGTGGCAGATACCCGTCGCCTTGATTTCCACCAATACTTCGCCTTCCCTGGGCCCATCGAGCTCGACGGTCTCGATGCTGAGGGGCTGGCCGGCCTTGTGTGCCACGGCGGCGCGCGTTTCCATGGTCATTGACTCCCGTTGCTGGCTAGAATAACGATCTCCCGCTGGTGGGGATTCGCCGCCGGGACGTTATCACAAAGGCCTGGGCCCACAAAGGCTTGGGTCTATCCGGCATCGGGGCCCACAGTGGCGACATGAACCAGGGCGAGCATGCCCACGAGAATGATGCCTGAGGAGATTCTTGAACGGTGAGTAACGAGACTGCAGCCATCGATCCCATCGCTGATAGCGTGGAATCGCCGACCTTGGCGGACGTTCAGGCGGCCGCCAGGCGCATCGCGCCCCACGCCCATCGCACCCCGGTGATGCGTTGCACGGCCATCGACGAGATGCTGGGCGCCTCGTTGCACTTCAAATGCGAGAATCTCCAGAAAGTCGGCGCTTTCAAATTTCGCGGAGCATGCAATACCGTGCTTTCACTGAGTGAAACGGAGTTGGAGAACGGCATCGCCACGAGCTCCTCAGGCAACCACGGCGCCGCCGTGGCGCTTGCG
>SMUX01126320.1_pt1 | contig 29894 bp, 42 predicted proteins | sample 2456431 | NCBI WGS metagenome assembly SMUX01 (sample SAMN11095930, study PRJNA526329) | marine sediment metagenome | biome: Marine sediment; feature: Surficial sediment; material: Deep marine sediment; isolation source: Hadal surficial sediment | place: Pacific Ocean | collected 2014-11 | depth... | reverse complement strand
ATTTTAGCAATCGCTTTGTTAATCTCTGTTTCATCAGTTCTTTCTACATTTGCACAACAAGAACCACAATTTTTTGGTGGTCAAATTGGCGCACCATCAAGTCCAGATACAGTAATCAGAACTAATGCATTTCAAGGAACTAATTCAGCAGACAAATTCAATCTTTCATCCGAAGCATTTCTAAAATGGAAACAAATTTTTCAAGATGGTACAGAACAAGGATCTACAGAACCGATTGCAACGATTTTTCGTCAATTGACATTTGTATCAGCAGATATGTCATTAAGGACTTTGCAAGAGGCACAGGTAATAGCAGTTATCGATGTTTCTAAAATTGGTACTGAAATATGTTATGAAACAGCAAAATGGAATCTTGAACAGACAGTATTTGTAAATGGTAGGTCAGTTACTATTGCAAAAGCAAGAATAATTCCAGACGGATTAAAAGGAACACTTTTTGAACAAGCAGGATTAACATTTCACCCAAATCTTGTAAAAATATTATTAGAAAATCAAGGAATAATACTAAAAACAGGCGATAAAGTAATTTGGAAGGTTGATGCAAGTTACAGGTTTAACACATTTAGAGGCGATGTTTTAACAGATCTTCGTGGTAATGTAAAATGTCTTGGTTCACTTTCTTCTCAAGTAGAAGGTTATGGTTTTGGTTTTACAACACAAATGACATTTACTTGGGTTGATCCTCTTGAAGCAATTACAAGACCAACAACAACAGCACCTGATTTAGATGGTGATGGAATACCAGATTCAATTGATCAATGTGACTTTTCACCAGAAACATTCAATGGATTCCAAGACGAGGATGGTTGTCCAGATCCTGATCCTATAGGGTTTATTCAACCAGTTTTTCGTGATACAGATGGAGATGGAATTTTAGACATAGATGATCTTTGTCCAACACAATCCGAAATTTTTAATGGAATAGATGACTTTGATGGTTGTCCAGATGGTGCAGTATTAGATATTAATTTTGCATCAGTACCAATAGATGAACCACTAGTATCATTTACTGAAACAGTAATATTAGCACCACTTCCATCTATCGAAGAAATTTTAACAACTGCAAGTCAGACAATTGGTGATCAAACAGAACCAACACCTGATGAAATTGATTTGCTTGAAGATGAACCACTTTCAGAATTTAATACAAATACAGATCCAATTGTAATTCAAGGACAGACAGGTGAATGTGATCCAAACACACAAGATTGTAATGCAATAATTTTAAGGGCAATAAGAGATTTTGAACAACAAACAGGAATCATGTTACCATTTCAACCTACAATCTTCAATATTATTTTGATCTTGGCTGGAATAGTGGTAGGTATTTTTGTTATTAGATTTTTGTTGAGGAGAAGAAAGTAATGGTAAAACGAACTAACAGAACAATACTTACAATTGTGGTTGCAGTTGTAGGAGTTGGTTCATTATTTGCAGTTGCTTTTCTTTTGGGTGGAGAAAATTTAATTCAAGGAAATGTATCAAGTCTTTCACTTGTAGAAAATTTCAGAGATCTAAATTGTGATGCATGGAATGAATTAGCAGTAACTAAAAATGGGGTTGTATCTGTAGTAGGTTCAGGTAGAGAAGGCTTCAATCCAACTTTTAGCAGTTCGTTTCAGACTTTGACAATCACAGATGGAACAAGTGAAGTAGATTTTCTACATATTAGATTAGTGATGGAATGTAGTGGTAATTTTATTAAAAAATCAAGTGCAAGTGTAGTTTCTGGTTCATTCAATTTTCAATTATGTGGAGATCCACAACTAGGTACAACAGTTTGTTTTCAAGGTTCTGATAGAACATTTGCTACATTATTAGGTCAAGCAACAGCCATACAAACATTCACCAATGTACCAATTATACAACAACCGATTAGTGATGACCAAAGAGTAATACTTTTTGAAGGTGACATTTCAGCATTTGAATTAGAAAGATTATTTGATGCTGGTGATGGAAGAATCTTTTTTAAATCTACAATGTTACCAATTTTAACATGGACATTTAATCATCCAACTTTAGGAATCTTTACAGCAAGTTATAATGCCATTACACAAAATGATCCAATCATTGCACAATATGGTGCATTAAGAGTTGCAGATGTTGATACAGATGGAGATGGAATTTTTGATTTATCAGATGGATGTATCAACCAACAAGAAACATTTAACCAATTCCAAGACGAGGATGGTTGCCCTGATATTGCACCAATACCTGATACGGATGGAGATGGAATATTAGATGATGTAGATGAATGTGTATCACTTGCTGAAAACTTTAATGGATTCCAAGATTCGGATGGATGTCCTGATGAATTGCCACCACCAACACAGGAATTAATAGTAATTCCTGATACTGATGGGGATGGTGTCACAGACGACATTGACCTTTGCATAACAGAAGTAGGAACTGTTGCAAATCTTGGTTGTCCAGAAGTAGTAATTGCAGAAGAACCAACTGAGATGGGAAATCTATTAGAAGATGATGATGGTGATGGGATTCTAAATGCAATTGATTCATGTCCAAATGAGTTTGGAACTTTGTTGAATGGTGGTTGCCCTGAAGTACAAATTATTGTAGAACCTGAACCAGTTGTTGAACCTTTAGTTGAACCAATAGAAGAAATTCCAGAAATTATTCCTTCTGATGAAGTTGGTGGCGTGATACCAGTTTCACCAGTAATACCACCACCATTATTTACTGAACCAGAAGTACCTATGCAACCAACACAGCCACCTACAATTGTAGGTCAGCCAGCAACAGAAGGTGAATTAACATCTGTTATACTTCTTATATTGTTTATTGGAATATTAATAATAATCACAGTTGCAGTTTTCACAAGACTTAGAAAAAGATAACCAGTTAGATCGCAAAGGTGTATCTAACTCCTTTTTATCAATATTAAAATACGAGCCTGTTATCAATCAACTGAGATGGGAAAGTTCAAATTTTCATATATTCTTACCATTCTACTAGCAGTTTCTTTTATGCCTGTTTTTGGTCAAAATGATGAAATGACAGAGCCACAGATTGCCGATATTCCTAGTCAGATTTTAGAGTCAACCGAACAGCTCTACAAACCAACACAAGATGCAATAACTCGATTATTTACTTCTGCTGTAGAAAGTAGTGTTGCAATTTTTGGTGCTTTAATTCTATTACTAATTGGATTTTTTGTAGGAGTAGGGATAGAAAAAGCAGTAAGATTCTTCATCAATAGAGTTCTTACAAATAAGTTCCTAAAGGAAAAACTTGATGTAGATAAAGAAGCAATGAAAGATGAGGGTTGGTATCATGTTACAAACCTCATTCCACCAACAATCAAGTGGTTTGTTTGGATATTCTTCTTTGTAACAGCAATAGATCTTTTAGGATTCACTCAAGCATCAGAAGCACTTTCGATTCTTTGGGTTTACATTCCAAACATAATCGCATTTGTAATCATTATTGCAATCGGTACAATTGCAATTACTTACATAATGAAATGGGCAACAACACGAAAAGATATTTTTGGTGAAGAACACGAAGTTACATTACAAAAAACTCTTGTTAAAGCAATACTTTACACCATTGTTTTCGCTATAGCAATCACTCAACTTGGTGTTGGAGAAGATGTAATACCAATTATAATTTGGGTGGTTCTTGGTGGAATAATGGCAACAATTGTTGTATCTGCTGGAATTGGTTTGAAAGACTTTGTTCCACAGTTTGTGATAAACAAAGACCTTGCAGACTTGGGAATAAAAAAGGGTGCAAAGATAGAAGTTGATAAGTTGTCTGGAACTACATCAGGTGACAAAAAGAAAATACAATATGAAATTTTAGATGTAGGAATAACTCATACCAAAGTAAGAGAAGGAAAAGAAATCAAAATAATTCCAAATGCATCATGGCAAACTTATTCATTTAACTTAAAAGACCAAGTAAAAGAAAGCAAGAAATAGAAAATGTATCGTAGAGTTACATTACTACTCGATGAAAAAAATTACAAAAAACTAAGAATATTACAATCAAAAAGAATTAGGAAAACCAAAAAGAGTTGTAGTTTTTCTAGAATAATTAATTTAGTTCTACAAGAGGGATTAAAAAAGCCTTTTAAGACTTCCACCTGAAATCATTGAAATGTCATTGGAAAATGTGACAAAGCAAAAAATTTGAGGCTGAAGTTGCACCTTTCAAATATTACAGGTAGAAGTATTGATATACTACAAATCCATTGATCAGCCATGAGATTCCAAAAATACAAAGTCTATGATATAGAAAATCAAGAAATCTTTTTTGTAAATACAAACAATGATGAATTTTTAAGACAAGAAGGAAGTTATGGCATGAACATAACACCAGAAAGAATTTACAAGCATATTAGAAATGGTAAAGAAATAACGTATGCATTACATCATACCAGAGGTTCAATAACTGGTACTCATTATATTAAATTAAGAACTGAAGGATATACAACAAGTAAATGGACTTATGAAGATGAAATCTTCAAGAAAAGAAAAGCAGAAAATCCAGATTATAAACCATACAATGTTTGGGATGCTCATTCAGGACATAATATCGAAAAAAAATATGATCATTATATCTGCAAAACTTGTGATCAGTTAATCGAAAAGGTGAGAAAATAAATGAATACAAAAAAATGGTACGAATACACACAAGAAGAAAGAAGTGGATTAGAAAGAAATAGGTATCAATACATTGAAACTTTTCTAAAATTAACTGATAAAATCTTGCAAATTCAAATGAAAATCAATCATCCTGAAATATATCCAAGAACAAACACTCACAAGAAAAATCTAGCACGTTCATTAGAACAGAAATATTGGGCTAAGCAAAAAATTGCTGATTGTGAAAAACATCTAAAAATTATTTGGAGTGCTTCAATAGTATGAATAAGAGGTTGAGAATTGACAAAGGCATTTTCTGGTAAAGCCATCCTTAATTGTGAATATTGTGGAAAACAATATGTGAATGATGATTGGTGGCGACTTCATGAAATGAATTGTAAAAAAAATCCAGAGAATGTAGAACACAACAAAGGTGAAAACAGAAATTAAAATGATAACATTAGATGTATTCCCAAATTTAGGTAATGATGTATCAAGGAGTATTTCAAAAAGAATTGGTAGAGGTAGTTTTGGTGCAGGGCTTGGTTTTACGATTGATTTGTATAACAAAGAACATCCAGATAACAAGATAGATTATTCGGATTCAGGACTAGAAACTCTGTTTACAACTATAGAAGAATATCCTGATGAGGAAAAATGGGATAACTCAAAAAAAGTATGGGATGAATGGATTCTAAAGCCTGACAACGCACCAATCAAAAAAATATTTGATGAGATGCAAATAGAAGTAGATGCTTACAATAAATTAATGGATAGAAAATATAATAGTTTAGAAAAATTTTACAGAGGAACAAGTATTGATGAGATTCGAGAATATTTAGATGGTGAAGAAATTGGTAGTTTTTCAAATGACGACTTTGATTTTATTTCATTAACCATGTTACCATCTCAAGCAAGACAAACTTTCAATCAAGGGGTTGTAGTAGAGTATGATGCTGACTTTATCAGAGATTCAGGTGATGCAGTTAAGATGACTTACACAATGAATCCTACAAAGATTTTGGCAATAGAACATGAATCAGGTGTAAGTGATTTAGAAACACAAACATCAAAAAACAATGCATTGTTTGTAGATGAGCAAGAAATCAGAGTTGACAAATATTTACAAATCAAACCATCATCAATAAAACGAATAATTTTCTTCCCTGAGAAAATAGGTTATGTTTCTCTTGTAGATGAAACAGAAAATGATGAACTTATTGACTCAATTGAAAACAGAGATGGAACAGAAAGAGTATGGATGTTAGAAAATAATAAACAAGTAATAGATGAATTATTATCAAAATATGGAAGAATTACTAATGAAGTGCATATTGATTTTCAACACAGATTTCCTTCAAGTATGTTTTAATCACAACACCTGATGAGGTAATGTCATACAAAAATCTTACAAATCAAAATTTTGAGGCTGAAATTGTACCTTTCAAATGTTACAGGTACAACCATTGATATACTACAAATCACCTTGATCAGACATGAAAGATAACAGATTAAGAAATTTTAGTCGTATTAAGACAGTTGAACAAGCAGAAAGATTCAATATCATTATAGAAAAAAAATTAAGAAAGGTTGAATCAAAAAAAGAAAACATTGATCAAAAAATCCAAGACTTTAAGGATAAAATTTCAAAATTAGAAGAAGCAAAATACAAACTTGAAAATCCTGATAGAGATCATGCAATACCATACAAATATCAACTCATAAACAAAGAGATAGAAATAGAATTAACAACAGTTAGCAAGGTTGCACAATTAGGTTATTCGACTATTTTTTTAATAAATGATGAATGGTTCAAAATCAGTGGCAGATCACCTACTGGTGGCTTTGATGATATTACATGGTCTTTAAACAAATTGACACAAGATGAACTATACTGGAAATTATCGGAGTACCATAATTGAAAAAAGCAAAAAGAAAAGTAAATCGAAGTAAACGTGCTAAATTAAATTCTCAGGGATTCAAGACTTATAAAAATACCAGAGTTTACATTGGCACAGCAACAGAGAATGGGCTTCCAGCACCAAGAAAAGAAATTGTTGACATGTTTATAGATATGTGGAATACTGATTCTTCAATTATAGCAATGAGAAAACATATCAAAGAAATTGTAATTACAAGAGTTAAAACATTGCCTTTGGCTGGTACTTGGGAAAAAGAAAAAGAAAAGGTTTGCATTAAAGATAATGGTAGTACCTCAATTCAATGGTACAAAGGTACTGTAGTTCATGAAATTGTAGGACATGCATTTTGGGATTTCTCAAGAAAATGGCGTAGAGAAGAATTATTAAAATTTAACAAGTTAGCAAATCAAACAGCACCAGTTAATGATTATGTAAAAAAGAATGAAAAAAAATGGAAAAGTTGGAATGATGACTTGGAAGAAGTTGACAAATTCCATAAAAAATATGATGATATTGATATGGATGATATTGATAGTGAACAATATCAAAAAGATCATGATGCATTAAAAGAATTGTTAAAAGTTAATGGACATGAAGAAATGACCAGATATGCAAATGAACAGCATAGTGCAGTAACAGAAATTGTTTATGGTTATGGTGAAAAAGAAATTCTCATTAATGATAGTGACAAACAAAAATTAATCCAAGTATGGAAGGTGTTACATTACTAATGAAATTTACAGACGAGATTTTAGAAAAAGCATTACCAGATATTCATAAAATTTATGATGACATGACAGTGAAAGAATTACAGTCCTTGACTTTTGAAAGGATGCCACAAGAAATTCAGGAAGCAATCAAAAAAGCACAAGCAGACTTCAATCTTGAAAACAAGATTTATCCAATTTCAGAAGCAACAGAATCTGATGATGGTAAAACTTGTAATTGGTGTGGATTAGATTTAGTTGTAAAAGAAACAACAGTTGTAAATGGTTCTGGTGCAACTAACAAGAGAAAAATTTTATCATGTCCTACTGGTGGTATGCTATGTAAAATTGATGCAAAGAAAGGAAGTCTAAAAAAGCAGATTACAGAAGATCTGAAAAAGTTAGAAAACCAAACAATCTATACACTCAATACTAGACATTATGAAATTGCAGATGCAAAACACATCTATGGAATAAACAGAAAAGAAAGATCAGTAGCACCACCAAATGACCAGTTCACAAAAATTGACTTTGCTACAGAAAGAATTTTTGAATATGATTTATTGAAAGGTGAAGCAAAAAAATTACAAACCATAATCCAATGTGACCATGAAACTGAAAATCAAATAGATTTTGAAACTGGTGTATTAAAGGCATTAACAAGTTATGAAAACCAAACATTAGAGAAAGCAGAATTTCACCACTTAGTAAAATTAGAAAAAATCGGTAGAATAGGATTACATGATACATATCATTGTCACAAATGCAGAGCAATAGATGAAAAAATGAAACCAGATCCTGATGACAAATATTATTCGATTGAAATGACTGATGCAGAACAACAAGAAAAAATTGATGAAGTGATTCATTACAGGATAACTGTTCAGAGAATTGATTCAAATGTAGAAAAAGAAATCCTAAAAATCCTTAGAGAACTTAGACAAAAAGGCGATTCAAGATTTTTCAAATCAGCATCATTAGAGGAAGCATTAAGAAAAAAGTCTTACACACTAACAGTTGGACATTCCTTGAAAACTTTCATAAATGCAAGGTTAAAGAAACTTGCAAACAAAGGAGTATTGGAAGTTGAAGGTAGAGCATGGTCTTTTGGTTTTAGTTTTGAAGGTCAATATCAACAATATGGTAATTACTTAGATGATGCAACAAAACTAAACCATTACAGATTCTTTGATCCTTTTGCAAAGTTCTTGACAAAACAAGCACAGGAAGAATATGAACTAATCAAAGAAAGTGAAAGGTCTGGTAGTCATCCAGTAACAAGAGAGAATAGACACAATTTCTTTTTGAAGATTGCAAAACAATATGGTTTAGAATCAAATGAAATTACAATCGGTAATACCGATTCTCAAATAAACTTAGAGATGAAGGTGAAGAAAAAAAATGCCTAATGAGCAAGGTTGGTGTCAAAATTGTAACACTCACACTAAAAATGGTGAGATGTTTCAAAGCCCAAAATCAAAACAGTGGTATTTTCTATGTCCATCATGTAAGGGGAATTGGAAATGACTAGTGCAATCATGAACGCCAAGACTTGTAAGTTTTGTCAGTTTAATTTTCAAGCATGTAGTTGCAATGAATTTGAGGTTGATGAGAATTGAAATTCACAAAATTAGATAACTTAACAATCATTAGTTCAGTTGTAATGATTGGACTAAGTTTAATCAGGAGTTTGAATTAGATTGTCACATTCAAACTTGACAACATCTTTTAATATTAATTGTTACAATGATCCATGATGGAAAGGTTCACTATGATAGAAATTGATAAGAACACAAGAAGATTAATAATTTTTAATCTTTATGTATTGTTTAGTTTAGTTTCTGCTGGAATAATTCATGAAATTTTTAAGGATCATTTTAATGAAATCTATACACCAATTCTAATTGGTCTTGTAATTAGTTTAATCGCATTAATCTACTTTCTAAAATTCTGCAAGTTCATTTCAAAATATTTGAATCATGAAGGTGAAACATCATAACTAGAAAAAAAAGTATTGCAAAACAAATAGTTGAAGATACTAAAAGTCAATGGGAAGGCTGGGGTAAGTTTCTTGGAACAGGTAGAATCTCAGCTAAGGAAAGAGCAAAAATAACAGATAAAAAAGTAAACGAAGTTTTAGATGAGCTTCAAAGAAATTTCATGTTTTATGATCGTTGGACTGAAAGTTTGATCATGGATTGGTTTGATCAACAGGGAGTTTATCACGCTAAAGATCCATACATTAGATCATATTTTACAAACTATGTAGATTTAAGAAAAACAGTTCAGGGTAAGAGAGCATTAATTTATTGGTTAAAGACAAGAAATTTTCGTAAGACTTTTGCAGGATATTCATTAGGTGGTACTACATTACAACAAACAGGTGCATTACCAAAAGGGTATAAACCACAAAAATCTAAAAAATTGATTCCAGAAGATGAGGAAGAAATTGACACAAAAGAATTACTAAAAAGCCTTAGAACAATTAGATTAACAATAAAAGATGAAAAAGATCCTAAAGTCATCTTTACAAAAAACCTATTTTTTAGATCATGCTACATACCAAATAAGGAAAAAAATGAAATAAAAAAGATTAAAAAAGAAAAACCAAATGGAAACAAATTCCATGATACAGTAATAAAATCATTCTTAACAGAATATTTAGAAGTAAATAAAATAAATAAACACCCTGATTGGATTGCAAAAGAAATACCAAATCTGATGCAGAAACATGTAGCCTATAAATTAACAAAAACAAACGGATTTTTCAACCTATCAAATCAAGGTTCTGGAAAAACATTGTCAGCAATATTAACAAGTTTAGTTATAGATTCAAAATATACTATAGTAGTTTGTCCAAATAATATTATACATCAATGGAAAGAAGTTCTTGAAGAATCAGTAAATGGTGCATTAGTATCAACTGGTAAAGTAGCACACAAATACAAAAGAGGTGCTAGAAATTTTCACATCATTAATTACAATAAATTTAGTTATGGGTTTTCTTCTAAATTAATTAAAGAACTCAACAGACAAAAATACGACTTTATAATTTTAGATGAAACACAAAATATGAAACAAAGAAATGATAATATCAGCACCAGAAGAAAATTGATAATGAAATTCCTAGTAAAAATGAATATAAAAAATCCTAAAGTAAAGAAACTTTGTCTTACTGCAACGCCATTGATTAACAACGTGAAAGAAGTAAGATCACTTTTACAGATAATCACAAACGAGAGTTTTGATGATTTAGGAAGGCTAAATACAGTAAGGGAAGCATCAAAATTACATACAGAGTTCCTGAAATATTCAATAAGATATAATAAAATTTATAAAAAAATCAGAGTGCTTGGCAGAGAAAATTATATTAAATGCAGATGTGAACTTCCAGAAAAAATAATCTTATCATCAGATGCAATGCTTGAAAAATTATCATTCTTAGAAATTGAACAAATTTTAATCAGAGGAAAAATGCCTGAGATACTTAAAAGAGTAAAAGGTAAAACCATAATCTATACAGAATGGGTGACAGGAATCACTTCTTTCATGAAAAAAGAATTACAAAATCATGGAATTAAAACAATGGTTTTTACTGGAAAACAAACTCATCAAGAAAAAGATGAAGCTATTGAGAGATTCTTAAATGATGATACTAAAGTTTTAATTGCTTCATCAACCATTGCAGAAGGATTTGATAAACTTCAAAAAGTTTGTTCAAACATGATTTTTGCTTCCTTACCATTCACTTTCGCAAGGTATCAACATGTTATACATAGAATAATTAGACCAAAACAAAAAAAGAAGGTAGTTAGAATCCACATATTAAATGGGGAACTTGGTGCATACGTTGGCAAAAAGTGGTTTGGATTTCCTTATGATGAAAAAATCAAACTGAATAGACTTGAATTTAAGAAAGGAATGGTAGAGTGTGTAACAGAAGGAACACTACCAGAAAAAATATCATTACCAAGAACAAAGATCAAAAAAGAAATTCTAAACACCATTGTAAAATTCAAACACTCATTCATTATGACAAGACACCAAGCAAAGAAAATACAGAAAAAAGGAAAAATAAGGTGGAAAATCTAGAATGTCACCAAGAACAAAAGGATCAACAGCAGAAGAAAAAAAAATTTGGTACTATTACTTTAATTTTAATCTAAAAAAATCAAAAGAGAAAGACATTGATTCCTTAAACAAAAAAATGCAAGATGAATTATTAAAGTACGGATTTAGAAATTACAAAGAGTATGAAGGAATATATGATTTGAAAGCAACATTAAGTTTAGAACTAGAATATAACGCTTCAAAATTTGCGAATGATTTACTCAAAAAATACAAATACATTTCAGAAATTGAGGTTAGAGAAAGATGAGTCAACAAATGCTAAGTTATGAAAAAGCCTCTAAATGGGCTAAGAAAAATAAAATAAAAGACTATAGGCATTGGCAGGCTCTTGCTTTAACAAACAAACTCCCAAAAAATATTCCACATAACCCTGACAGTTATTATAAAATAGAACACGAACCAATTATCAAAATTCTTAATTACAATCAAGCCAAAGAAGAAATGAAAAAATATCCACAAATTCATTCCTCACATACTTATGGAAGATGGAAAGACAGACCAAAATATTTACCAAAAGTTCCACACTCTTATTATAAAAAATGGAAAGGAAAAGCAAAAGGTTGGCAAGATTTTCTTGGAAAGAATTACTATAATGGTAACGTAGGCAATTATGTTTCTTTTGAGGAAGCAAGAAAAGCAGTAAAAGAAATAGGAATAGTTTCAAAAACTGAACATCAATGGGTTAAATCATGGTTTCCAGAAATGCTACCAAGACACCCCGATGACGTTTATGCAAAAAAATGGAAAGGTTGGGGATATTATCTTGGAACTTTCTATGTAGCACACTCACAAAGAAAGTATTGGTCATATCAAAAATGCACAAACTGGTTAAAAAAGAACAAAATCAAAAGTGCAATTACATACTACAAATTTGTAAGACAGAATAAATTTCCAAAAGGAATACCAAAAGAACCAAGAGATGTTTTCAAAGTCAAGGGAAAAATATTTCATTTCCAAGATTATCTTGCTATAAACAATAGAAAAAAATCTGACAAAAACCATTGGCGTACATACAAACAAGCAAAAAAATGGGCTAAAAAAAGTGGGATCATATCTCTTAGAGATTGGAAGAAGGCTTCAATGAAAAACATAGTACCTGAAAACATACCAGCACAACCTGAAAAAGTTTACGAAAAAGATTGGCAAGGCTATGGTACTTTTCTTGGTACAGGTGTAATTGCAACCAACTCTAGAACATTTTTTTCATACAATAAATCAAAAAAAATAATGAGAAAATTAAAAATAAAAGACAATTATGACTTTAGACAAAGAAGAACAGATCGAACTATTCCAGAAGGCGTACCTTCAAATCCAAATAAAATCTATGTAAACAAAGGTTGGAAAGATTGGGAAGATTTTCTTGGAAATAAAAAACATTATTTATCCTATGAAAAAGCAAGTGAGTGGGTTAAGAACAACAATATTACAAGTCAAAAACAGTTTCACAAGGCACGACAACAAGGCAAATTACCTTATTTCATACCAACAAACCCAGCAGGATATTATACAAGAAAAAATGGTGAGAAGATTTATTGAGTCCATACAGAATTAATTCAAAAGATTATCCACACGATTTGTATCATTTACACAAAAATAAAAAAATTGGAAAATATGAATTAATAAAACGAACAATCCCAAAAGGCTATGAACTACATTTTTACAAAGAAGGTATTGGTATGTGCAGATGTGTCTTTAATACTTCATACAAAACTGTAACACTTGTAGAAGATTACAAGGGTGATGGTGATCTTGAAACTTGGATGAGTGACACACCATTGGAATACGAAACAAACCAGAAAGCAATCAAATTGGCAAAAGGTGATGTATTAGAATGTGGGCTTGGAATCGGATTATTCACTTACTATGTAAGTAAAAAAAATCAAGTAAAAAGCATTACAATAGTTGAAGAAAGTCAAGGCATAATTGATTTGGTATATCCAGCATTAGAAAATAAAAAAACCAAAGTAGTAAATACAAAAGCAAAACCATTCTTAAAACATACCAAACAAAGATTTGACATGGTTCATGTAGATATTTGGGAAAGTCTTTTACCTTACAAACAGATTGATCCAATATTGAAACTTGCCAAACGAGTGCTGAAACCAAATGGTATTATTGTTTGTTGGTTAGATGATGTTTGGAATACTATTAAGAAAAATGTAAATCAAGGTGCAAGAGAAAATAAAGGACTTCAACTAAATACTACTCCATGTCCTACTTGTGGTAAAACTGATAGATTTGATCTTGGTGGTTTTTGTATGGATTGTGCAGACAGTTTAGGAATAAGTGAATTATTTTTGAAGGTGCGAAAATTATAACTTGTAAGGAATGTGAAAAATTAAAGTTGAGATTAAAAATGATGGAAATCGCTTTTGAACAAATTAATAATAGTAGAAATGATTTGATAAAACAACTTGCTGAATGTGAGGAAGCATTAGAAAATGAATGATTACAAATATTGGTCAAATCAATCAATTGATGGAAAAGTTTGTGGAATGGTGGGTTGTCAAGATGATCCAACAAGTAAATGTCCACACTGTAATCATTTCTATTGCTATGAACATATTAAAATTCATGTTGATACAAATTTAGTAGATAATGGTTGAAACTCCAAAATGTAGATTGTGTGGAAAAACAGATGACATGAATATTGTAAACTATTCAGAAAAATATAACGTTACATTCTGGAAGTGCAGAGCATGTAACATTGAAACAAAGGTGCCATTGAAATGACCAGTGTAGTAAACATTTTTCCAAGTTTCAATATTTCAAGTTCTGAATTTCTCTATGGTCTAGGAGTTGTTTTAGTTGTTCTAGGTGCAATCATCATGATACAAGGATTCTGGAAAAGAAGCAAGGAAAAAAATGTCAAATAAAAAACAAAAAAAGTCAGGCATTAAAAGAAAAATTGTTGTTATTGTGAGCATTTTCATAGCCTTAACATTTTTGTCAACAATGCTGATAATTGAGTTCTATTATGATCCTGTCAGAATAATGTATTACTATAACTTTGATAACGGAACAGGAAAATGGGTTGAAGAGGATGTCATAGTATATCATGATTTCAATAATGGTACAATTTTTGGAACGTATGTTGGAGATATGATCCAAGAATTAAAGTTAGACAGCTCCATCCAAAAAGTGATCCATCTCAAGGATGGAACTATAGATTACTATTACAAACATAATGATTTTATCGGTTCAAGAACTACTGGCTAAAAAAACAATGCTTATTTAGACCATCTTTTTCAAGAAAATCATTGGAATCAAGTAAGAGAAATCCTTTGGTCTTTGGAATAGGAGCTTCAATTTTTGCTATTCTGCTAATAGTTGCAATTTCTCCAATTGCTTCAGAAACTTTAGAAACAACTGGATACAGTGATGGTTGGATTCTAAAAGGTTACTTTTCAATTACACATTCTGATGCAGATGGAAATCTAATCAGGTATATTCAAACTGACAACTTGGTTGTAAATGAAGGAATGGAATGTGTATCAGATCTTGTTTTTGGAACAACAAGTTGTACTGGTGAAGGAGTTCAACAATTTCTAGCATTAGGAACTGGAACAGTTGCACCAGTTGATGGAAATTTAGCACTTGGTACTGAATCAGGAACTTGTGCAAGAGTACAAGATGCAACACCAGCAATTGATACTTCAACAACTGGACAAAGAGCAGTTACAGTATCTTCAACATTCAGTGGTGGAACCTGTGAAGGACAAGCGTTTGGTGAAACAGGAGTCTTTGATGCATCATCATCAGGAAATATGTTAGCACGATCTTTGATCACACCAACAATTACGCTTGGGGTTGGTGACACTATTTCAGTCGATTACACTGTGACAATTAACAACACCTAGTTAGGCTTATGTATATCCTGATTTTAGAAAAATCAAGTTGAATCAATATTTAATGTTATTATTTGTTATTGGAATTTTAATTCCATTAATGATTTCACCAACAACTGTTGAAGCAGTTGTTTTAGATGATTTAAAATTCAAAGTTGTTGTAACTTTTGAATTAGATTCAAATCCTAACGCACTAAAAGGTTTCTACAATCAAGATGTTCAACCTCAGATGAATACAATATTTGATGATTTAGGTGCAAACTTTTTCGATAAGACTGGTGAAGGTGCAGTAAACAATCCGTTTGGGTACAGTTCAAAAATACAAACTACACAATTTCATGCTCATGGAACAAACCCTCAAAGTGCTGATACAGTCTTTCAGATTTATCCTTTGGTCAGAGTGACAGGCGATAACCCAAATCTAACTGAACCAGACTTTAATGTTGAAATAAATACAGTTGTTGCATTAATGAGAATCGCAATCGTTGACTTTTTACAAGCTCAAGGTGCAACAAATGTACACACTACATTACATTTCACTTTTGGTGGAGTAGATTTTGATGAAGGTTTCTAAACTTTTTTTCCTTTTTATTTTAACAGGTTTATTTTCAGTTGGATTATTTTTTGATTCTGCAAATGCACAGGTAGATAATTATTTTGAAGAAAATACAGTATGTGGTACTACAACAACTTCAACAATTCCTATTCAAATCACAGATTCAACTGAATTTGAGTTTCAAGATGGTAGAGATTACCTTATTGTTGTAACATCAACTTTTGCTGGTGACAACGCAAAAACATACGAAATTAACTTAAAACATGGTACTACAATCTTTGAAGGTTCACAAATGATCGTAGAACCAAAGGATTCGGGTGTTTCTTGTGCTGTTAGTACAAGGACTTACAAATACTTCTTCTCGACAATATGGAGTCCAGTTGGAGTAGGACAGGCAAGTGAGAGTATTACACTAAATTACATTTCACTTGATGCAACAACTGCTATGGTTTTTGATGATGTAACAATCTTTGTAATGGATATGAATCAATTAACAGAAAACACAGATTGGTTCTTTGATGAGAATACAATTGATACAACATTAGCAAGTAATGGTACAGGATTTAATACAACTAATTCAGCAATTTTATCATTCACACCAACAACAAATAACGATGATTGGTTAATTTTTGGCAACGCATTATTAACAGCAGATGATGTGGCAACACAATATCAAACAAGATTGAATTTTGGAAATGAAACTTTCACACCAATCATATCAAAAGAAGGTGAAGATATTGCTGAGCAGATTCTTCAAACTTTTTCGAGAGTATTTACATTAAATAATACACAATCTCACACATTTAAGATTGAATCAAATAATGATGGGATACCTGTAGGAGTAAATGAAAGAATATACAATTCTATATTTGCATTAAATCTCGATAAATTTCAATTTCACAATTCAACCTACATAGATGGTGGAATAATACCTGTACAGGAACCCGAATATAACACCAATTTTGTAACATTAAACACAAACATCACTTCTTCAGATACCGAGTGGTTCATTTTTGGTGGTTTTACGAAAGATGATAGTAAAAATATGGAATTGAGATTACAGGTAGATGATGTAGATGAACCAACAGGACAAACAACACAATCTTATGATTTTAGTGATGGATGGGATTCAGATGACAGAGTTCCAAATAATTTTATGACTGTTGAAAATCTAACCAGTTCAACAGTACACACAATTGATATTGATGGATCAATGGCTGGTGCTGGTGCCATAAATGCTCGTCATAGAAGTATGTTTGCTTTTTCTTTACAAGTGGGTGCAGTAATTTTTGAAGATCCTTTGTCATGGACTGATTCTGTTGTTACAATTGTAGATATGGGAAAATCATTTGATGATCCTGTTAGTATGACTGATTTCATCAATATAACGACAACAAAAGTAAAGGATGATCCGATGTCTATGGTTGATGACATTCGATTAGATATTACAAATACTGATGACGATCCTATGAGTTGGACTGATTCAGTGAATATAGTAATGGCACTAGAATTTGATGATCCTGTTAGTATGACAGATGACATTCGATTAGATATTACAAATACCGATGATGATGCCATGAGTTGGATAGATTCAATCATTGTAATTAAAATAATATTTCAGGATGATCCGATGTCAATGATTGATGACATTCGTTTGGATATTACAAATACCGATGACGATCCTATGAGTTTTACTGACTCTATCATTGCAAAGAAAACAATATCAAAAAATGATCCAATGTCTATACTAGATAGTGCTTCATTTACAGTTACATTAGCACCTATAATTATACAACCTACAGGTGGTGGTGGCGGTGTCGGAACAGTACCAACTGTACCAGATTCAGATGGAGATGGAATATTAGATCCAGATGATGCATGTCCACTTGAAAAAGAAATATTTAATGGATTTCAAGACACAGATGGATGTCCAGATTCAATTCTCGAACCAGCACTACCGATTGAGGCAATTGATTTTGGATTCCCATTTGAATTTAATGAATTAGATGTATTTGATGACTTTATAGACCTAGATACAATTACACCACAACCACAGATTGAAACTTTGAAATTCAGATGGCTAGGTGATGAACCAATTACAATTACTTCAGTAATGGTAGCAGATTCACCATTTGAATTTCAATTTGAGAACATTCCAATAACATTTGGAAGTAATCAATTTGGATTTACACAAGCACAAATAACTTACACAGTACAGGAACCAGCAAAGATTTGTGGCAATATTTTAGCATTAGATTGTTTTGGTGATGTAACCTATGAAATTCCAGTTTTTGTTACAGGGGAAATTGGTTTCGCAACTAGAACTGTAGTAGCAAGTGGAAGTATAACAGTTGATAACTCTGATAGACTCAATCCTTTCTTGTTAGTTCTACCATTCCTAATTCTCATTCCATTAATAGCATTTTTCTTATGGAGAAGAAAAAAGAAAAGAAATCCAAATTCAAAAGAAAAACTACAAGCAAGATCAAAACCACTAAAGTCTGGAACTACCAAAAAATTACTAAATGAACCAAAGTCAAATGTTCTAGGGAGAAAAACGAAATGAATGATCTGAAAATAATAACATTGATTTCAATATTTCTAGTTTCACCACTTTTGATAAATGAGGCAAATGCAACCATAACAAATGTTACTCAGCCACTAACCGATTCAATAGATGTCCTAGATAATAACAAATCTTACAATTACAAGATTGATGGAATACCAATTGGTTCTACAATCAAGAATGTAACTGTCTTTTGGAATAATGTAAATTGTCAAATCAGGTCAGTTGTATATGATAATAATGTTGTCAGCTCTTCTGTGGTCAGTATTGCTTCTAATCCAAATGGAAATGTAACATTTGTTTATCCAGATGCAAATGTAACAGCCTCACTAGATGCTGGAATTGGAATACAGGTTGACACAAATGGTTGTGGTCTTGATGTTCAAAGTGGTCAGGATATTAGATTCAATGACTTTACTGGATTTGGAAATGCATTTCCAGATCCTATGCCTTTTTCTCCTGACCTGACAAATGTTACAGGTGGTATAAACACAATAACATTTAATGATCAATCTGCTTCTAGTGGTAGAGTATTACATTTCGCACCTACAGCAACAGTACCGACAGGTGCAAAAATACATGCAATAACATTTTTCAATATTGGCTTAAATTCTGCTGATACAGTTCTTGGAATTTATTCAGGTACAGTTGTAAGTAGTGTTTTAGTTCAAAACTTAGGACAACAATCTACTGTTTTTGATGGTGGAAGTGGTAATCAGCCTATAACTTGGCAAGTTAATCCACCAGTTGCAGTATCAAATCTAAGATTTGGTTTTCATTCATTATGTACACAAATAATTGGTTGTACCCTAACATCATGGCAAGGTACTGGTGGTTTGATGAAGGCTGATACAGGAAATGTATTTCCAACTCTTCCAAACCCTCTTCAACTTGATGCAAATTTCGGCATCTTTGAGTTAGTTCATCAAATTACATATCAAAACGCTGAAAACGTGACATCAGGACTAACATTTGATTCCCTTGTTGATCTAATTACAGATACAACTGCACCAGTGATAACAACCACAGTATCACAACCAATTTCAATTCCTAAAGATAGTATCTTTGGTGTGTTTGATTTTGTTTCGTGCATAGATGATATGGATGGTGATATTACAAATACAATGAATACTTTTGGTGTTGTTGATACTTCAATACCAAGATTATACACTGTTGATTATACATGTCAAGATATGGTTCTAAATCAATCACAATTACAGCAAGTGGAATATATTATTAAAAGAACAAGTACTGGTTCTGGTAGTACAGTAGCATCAGCACCTTCAGCGCCTTCAGCACCTTCAGCTCCAAGTGGAGTACCAACATTACAATTTACAGGAGATGAAGTAGATAGAGCATTTGATCTTTTTGCAACTCTAAACCAATTCTTTACTCCTACTAAACCAGTAACCCAAGAAGTACCAATAGAGGGTTTTGAGGATGTTCCAGAAATGATAGTTAGTCCAGATGCAGAAACAACACAACCACCAACAACACGAATAGTTCCACAACAAAGTTTCTTTGATGCAATAACATCATTCTTTTCAGGTTTGTTTGGCTAATGGTATTATCAAAAAGAGATAAAAAATTAGTTATAAAATTAGTAGTAGTCAAAGTGATAATTGTAAGTGTTTTTCTGTTACTGATTCTTCCAGTTTTTCCAATCGAGTTTCCAATTGTTTGCATCACTGAACCATGCATTAATCCAATTGAACTGAAATCAGGAATAGATTTAATTTCAGAGCATTTTGAAGAAGAACCACAAGCATGTATTGAAATATTTGATCCTGTTTGTGGTGTAGATGGAATTACATATTCAAATCAATGCTTTGCAGATATTGCTGGTGTAGAAATACAATTTGAAGGTCAGTGTCCATAATGCCATTTAGAACAATAAATGGGAAAAAAGTTTTCATTTCAAAAAGAGAATTGAATTTAGAAGAAAGAGCAAAACTACTAAAACAAGAACAAAAATTTATTGGTGAACAAGAACAAATATCAATATTTCCAAAACAAAAAGAAAGAACATTTGAAGAAATAATTCAAGAAACAAAAGAAAAAGGATTTGTAGCACTCTCACCAAATGAAAAAAGGACATTAGAATTGATGGAGAAAAAATTCAAAAGGGAAGGCAAACTATAATGAAACTGAAAGATGAACAAAGAAAAGCAATGTTTGCAAAGAAAATCATTGTGCAAGGTCTTAATCAAAAAGATCCAAGAATAAAGAGATTCGTCAAACACATAAGAAAGGAATTTGCAAGTAAGCCCGAATCAGTTCAAAAAAGTGCAAAGAATATTTTTCTGACCAAAGCAAAAAGAGAAGATGATTTTAGTGCCTTCATTACTTTCAAAAGAGAAATTGACATAAGATTCCAGCCAAAAGTATCACTAAAAAGTTACAGTGTTATTCTAAATCATGAATTAGATCATGCAAAGTTCATGAAACTTAAAAAAACAAATTCAAAAGCAATAACTGAATATGCAAAGAAGGTTGGAAAATTGAAACCATTCACATTGAATCTTGAAATTACAAAATCAGATTTAGATAATGAATTAAAAAGTGGTAAAAAAATTCCTTTAGTAAAAGGAACGAGTGCATCAGAAGAATATGTTGATGAAATTCATTCAGAATCAAATCAAATAGGATTTAGAAGAAAATTAGGATTGCCTGATAGTGATTTAAGAATACAAATAGGATTTGATCCAGCATTGACATCTGTATGGAAAAAAGCACTAAAAGCAACTGAGATATTAGATAGTAAGTAAGGCTTTTAACAACATTAGATTTTGATCAAATTATCAAAGGAGAAAATGAAATGGTAAAATTACAAAAACCAAGATTGTTGGCATTGTTGTTTTTTATTGGAACAATATTTTTTGCAACAGGATTAGTAGTTATTCCAAATATAACTATAACATTTATTGAAGGCTTTCCAGTCAGTCCATTTGTAATCATAGGTCTATCATTTTTCATTGTTGGATCATATCTAGGATTTCAAAAATGACAAAAGAAATGCTTTTAACAACACTGATTTCAGGATAATCAAATGGTTTTATCAAATAAAGTTAAAGCAAAGAGAGCAATAGAAGCAAAAAAGAAAAATAACCCAACTACACTATTCAATATTAAATTCACAGATAATATAACAAATAAAACTCGTAATGTTTCATTTTTAAGAAAAGAAGATATACAAATTTTTAAAGAACAAGCCAAAGATGGAAAAATAAAAATTACAGGAAAACGTAGAACAGAAAATGGTTTTGTCTAATGGTTAAGGGTATTGGTGGCTTTGGCATACTAGACAAATTTCACTGTGAAAAAATCAAATTTTTATTGTTTGCAACAATAGTTGCTTTCTTAATTTTAGGCTATGGAATAATCACAAATGAGTTTGCACCACAGATAACAATCAATGCTGAACCAGTAACTTATTTTGTAATATTTGGTATTCTGGTTCTTGCTGGTTATTTGGGAGTAATTTACTATAAAGTTACAAACAACAAAAAACTCACTCCAAAAACAGTTCTCATATTTTTCTTGGATAAATGACAAAGAATTAATCCAACCAGTTCCTATACAAATTGTAAACCTCAGAAGGTGATGGTGGATTGGTTTACAATTTGGAGTCAAATGTTCTCACCATCACCACCTGTAATAGTCGAGAAAACTAACCAATGCTTAATACAGGGTTAGATACACTTTACTTGTGGACAAATCAGAAAAAAAGCAGAATATTCGAGAAGATAAATTATTTCAGGCATTTAAAAAAATTGACAAAATATTAGAGGATGCACTATGTCAAACCAAGTAAACACCTATCCAATTTTGTACAATCCAGAGATTGGATTTCTACATACTTTAAAGGACATTGATTTTGGACTAGATCAGACATTACCATCAATTGATGAGATTCAAAAATTATCTGGTGCAACAGAAGAAAGCAAATCAGAATTAATTCAAAGTGGAATCTTGGATGATCTAAATCGTGCAGTAAATGTTAGTAATGATGATTACTACAAGATCACTTATCCAAAATATACCGATGATATTACAATCAACAACATGATTGATGAAGATATTGTAAAATATTATGAAATAAGAATTAAAGCACAGGCAACTCAGATTTGTGATTACATTGACGGATTGATCCAACTTGACAAATATCCAAAAGGCATGTTTGGTGCTTACAAACGCTTGCGATTGTTCTTAAGTGCTACACCTGATAAGTTTGAAAGAGCAAGAGCATTAAACCAATTAAGAATTATTGCAAAAAACATCATTCCAACTCAGATCAAGTATGGACAAGTAGAAACCATTCAACCATCACTTGTTTCAACAAAACCATCAGGAGAAGGTTAGTAATTGGCAAATACAAAAAGTGATGTTTATCAGCCAAAGACAGTAATTTGGAGAGAGCCAAACTACGAAGTTCATCTAGGTCAGGTTCTTGGAGTTTTGGATTATGACAATAATTTTGACAATACATTTCAAAAATGGAAATTAATGATTCAATTCATTGATGATGTTATGGAAGCAATCACACAAGATATTATCCCATTAAAATCAAAAGGCAAACTAGAACTCATGCCAAATCAAAAAGCAATAATGAAGATGAATAGAATTTGGTATGGTCAAACATACTTAGGTGTAATAAAAAACCACAATGAAACACAAACACTTTCAAGAGATTTGTTCTATGAATTACCTAGTGATGAATATCAATTGAAAGATGAATCTGGAAAAGTAATTGATACTTACTACAGAGAAATAATTCCAATGCCAAAATTAAAAAACATGATACCAGTTGGTGAAATTGATTCAGATTATTGGGGAATTAGGATTAGAGAATCAATGCCATTAAAATATGCATGGGAAACTGCAAACTATGCAACAATAATAAATGATGGAATGTTTGTACACAATCTTTCGGATGGTCTTGTTCCAAAGATAGAACCAGAAGATATGAAATCATTAACCAAAAGAACTTCGATTTTACATAGAGAAGTTTACAATGCAGTAATGGATATTTTACCAGTTTGGTTTGACAAAAACTATTACATCTTTGCTGGAAATGTACAAAAAATAATGAGATGGATGAAGGAAGATGACACATCAATGTTCTCAGAAATTGAAGAAGAAGTTCCAGCAGAAAGTAAAAAGAATGACAGAATCATGCAACTTTGATAAAAAAGCAACTTTGATAAAAAATGTTGAGATTAAGAACCGATACAGTTGAATCAACAAAAAACCAAACTATAATCAATCTTCTAAAACAAAATCTCATAGGAATTTTAGGGTTAAGGGGAGCTGGAAAATCATGGCTTGGTGAGGCACTTTTAATGAAATATTATGATGCTGGATTCACATGTCTAGATATTTGGTCAGCACCAAATCTTGAAAATGCTTTCTGGATTTTTGCAAAAGAAGGTCACAAAAAACGGATTCCCATATCAATTTTAGCACCAGATTCATTCATTATACCAGAAGCAAGGGTTGACAAGTTTAATGGTAATTATCTAACAAAGGAACCATTAATCAAATTCATAAGATTGCCCTCACCAACAAAAAAAACCGATTCAGAACAAAATGAAAGGATTTTAGAAATTTTGATAAATACCATTATGGAGTGCAGAGATCACAAAAGGATACTGGTTTTCAATCCATTTATGTTTCCAAATGAAACAGAGATGTTCAGAATTTTAGAGATTTTAATGAGAAATCTTATCACAATTTCAAACAATTATTTTGATGCAATAGAACCAACTGATGTAGGAAAAGATTCAGAAGATGAGATGACAATCAAAGAATTAACCCATCATAAGATGGTCTTTTTGATTAGAGAATTTGGAGAGGTTGCACCAGCAAGATTGAAAGGGGATAAATCTGGTGAGTCAACTTTAATCAAAAAAGCATTGCTAAAATTCGTAAGATTAGCTAGACATAGCAATATAGATGGAATTATTGACTATCAAAATGCAAGTGATGTAGATTCTTCAATTAGAAACCAAATCAATATTTGGATGATTAAAACATGGACACCAGAACTTGCTGGTGAGAGTTTTGAATACTTTTTCCGACAAGTTGAAGCCAAAAGAAAGATGATTTTTGAAAACAGAGGATACACAAATTCAGCATTTCAATACGCAAATTCTTTTTTTCCACCAATTGAAAGACTCACTCAAAAGTACTATTATTTTGTAAAAAGAGGTCTTACACCAAAATTAAAAACTGTACCAGAATTAAAAATAAGACACAAAGAACCAAAAGAAAAATGGTGGAAAATCACCGATATTCCAATAAAATTCGATCAAGAAATGTTATCAAGAACAACAACACAAAATCCAATCAGAACATCAAAAAATAATGAAAGAATGGTTTATTTCACACTAAAAGAATTAAAATCGAGAAAAGGAAAAGAGAAATTGGATTGGATTAAAGTTTGTCAAAATATGAATGAAAGGCAAAAGAATGGTGATATAATCTATCATTTAGACTTCGCAACAGTGAAAATAGGAACAATATCAAAGGCATGGACAAGAATGAAAAAAATGTTTGAAACTGATAAAACTGAAAATTAGGCATGTCTTTTAGTCATGAAATATGCCGAATTGATGCCGAAACAAGCCGAAAATTAGGGATTTTCAGTCATGCGATTCGGCAAGACGGCAAGAATACTATAGTATTTGTTGCCGATGTCTAATGCCTATTTTTGTATTTGAAAAAATTTTTCCAATGTAATAAAAAAAATAAGTGATGATAAATACCAATTACACGCATGTGACACACACGCATATCAAATCAAGATTTTAATAGATGATTCTAAAACAAACCAAAGATGGAGTAGTAAAACTAATTGTTACATCAAGATGAAAGAACCATATCATCAAGGAGTGATGAATGGTGGACACCACATGAATTATTTTGGTTTCTTGTAGATTTATATCATTTCTTACCAATGCTAGATATTTGTGCAACAGAAGCAAATTCCCTGAGAAATCTATTCTTTACTAAGAAAGATAATGCTCTGAAAAGAATATGGATGATTGGCAAAAAGAAACGAAAATGCTGGTGTAATCCACCTAATTCTAAAATGAAATACTTCCTGAAACAAGCCTTTGAAATGTGGGATAAATATCGAATCCAAACAATGATGGTAGTACCATTGAATATTCAATCCTCAATCAATTATTGGAAGTATGTTCAAAGACCTATGGAGAAAGGAGAAAGAATCATGGTTAGACCAATTGAGGGTAGAAAGAAGTTCCTATTCAAAGGTAGAGATAAAGGAACCTCAATCAATGGTTATTGTGTGGTTATTTTTGGAAGAAGGAACAGGTTTATGCTTGGCTAAATAAGAAACCAATTGTTTCATGTAACTTTTAGCAGTTATTGAAGTGACACCAAATCCTAATGCTTTTTGATAAGTTTCACTATAACTATGTTCAATAGCATAATTCAATAGGGTATTCATCCTCAAAGACCTTGTTCGTGAATATTGATTAACTTTCAATTACTTTATCACCATATTCTCTTTTTTCAACAATCCTTGAAAATTGAGGTTCTTCATCCATAATCTTACCAATCATATCTACTCTTCTTGGAAGTTCATTAACTAAACAAACATGAGTATCATTACATTCATCATAAGAACATTCTACACCATAATCATGTTTCAAAAATTGTACATATTTGAAACTAACTTCTTGATCAAAGTATTTCTTAGTAGTATCTTGAGAAACACCAGCAATTTTAGCACCACGATTTATCATTAATTTTTTACAGATTTCAGAGAAACTTGCTAAATAATTATCTACCCATTCATAGAATACTGGTTTTGCTCTATCTCCTCTTTCCATCTCTGGTGTCTTATCTCTTGGAGTTGGATGTGCAATATTTTTGACTCTTAGTAGTTGTTGGCATGAAGCACATAACAAACGTAAGTTACCAGCATATCTACCATCTCTAGAATTAGGAAATCTTTCATCACCATCAATATGATGAATAAAAAGAAATGGTAACTGTCTGTGTTTTTTTGGATTTAATTCTCTCCACTCTTTTTTTAACTGCCTATCAGATTTTCTACATCTTTGGCAAAATGCACCATCTCTTTCAATACAAAAATGATAATACTTGTCATGTTCTTTTTTTGACATATTTCTATAAATTGGTGGCAAGGTAAAATAATAATAAAATTCTGGTTTAATTTTGTTGGTGAAATAAATTTTACAATATGATGTATTTTTTGATTTGCGATCAGGTTTTTTTAGTAGAGGTCTTGCTCGTGCAAAAAAAGAGAGAGTGGTACATTTTTTTGTTCAGTTAGTACAGTCATGAGTGAAAATACAAAGTTGTAATTATTACAACATGGTCTTGTAAGAACTATAAGATAGTAGAGGAAAACCACTCGTTTGCGTGCGTGAGATTATTGAAAGTGCAGACCTGTTGACAGAACGATCAAAAAGAAACGGACACCAACATTTCCAGTCCAGTTACAAATTAGACAAAATGCCCGATACCCCATACTCCGATGCCCTGATATTCTGATGCCCAATGTGAAATTCCAAGTCAATTCAAATTTCTAATGATGGATTGGACACCAGACAATAAACTACAATAAATTTTGATTTAAGAACTAATGTGTCAATTATTGAACAGACACCTAAAAAACGCTTTTATCAATAGGTGTATCTAAGAAATCCATTGTCTGATGGAAAAGAAGGTGAATCTAAAGAAAACAAGAAATTTTACCTGTATTGGATTATTATAATTATAGTAATCACTACAGGTGTTTCAGTAATAATTCTTGGGTATGGACTTGCTGGATATTGGGAAAATGATATTGCTGAATCAGAAGCAAATGGTCAATTACTCGAAGTACGATGTGAAAGATGGCTTCAAGTTGCAGATAGTTTGGTGGAAAAATATGATGGTAACACAAATTTTACTCAATGGTCAGAAAGTGACAGGATTAGTATATTTGCAATAGAAGAACTGTATCAAAAAAATTGTATTCCAACTGATATAGAAATTATGAGTGATTTAAAAAAATGCACAGAAATTTATATCACAATAGAAGGTCTGATTGATAAGATGGATGAAAGACATCTTGATACATTATCAGAAGATAAACAAAAATCCTACAACGATAATTATGAAGAATACTTCAATAGTTACTGCAATAAAATAAAAGATGAGATTGAGAAAACAGATGAGTTCATAGAATTTAACAGGACAAGATTACAATGACCAAAGAAGAACCAAAAAAATCAGATTTAGGGTTAAATTACAAGGCTGTTGTAGTAATCGCAATTATTCTAGTTTCTACACATTTAATTGGCATATTTGGTGGATACCAGTATCTAGCAGAAACTTTTCAAGAAATTCCTGTTTCGATGGTAGAACCATCAATGTCAGTTCAGTGTCAAAGAACAATTACAGAATACAATGATTTGAAGGCACATTTGGGCATTGGAGATGTGATAACCCATGAAACAAAAATCACTTGGTCAGACTTGGAAAAATACAATGAGCTGAAAACCAAGATTCGAGAATTGGGTTGCTAGTCTTGAATCTGTCACCTAGAATGATTAAAAGTTGAATAATTTTGACTCTTTAGGCTTTTAATGGCATTTGATGTAGATAGGATGGTAAGTTGGAGTTTGATTTGGGATCAAGGGAAACAAACCCGATTAACCAAAACAAACAATCCTTACCACTATCAATGCTTATTACTACAAATAGTTTTGGAAAAGTTGTGCTGATCCAAAAAATCATCTTAAAAACAGAAGTTATTGAGGACTTTACAAATAAGATTAATCCATTCTGTGAGCAATATCATATTGTAACTGGAACAGCAAGACCACAAATTTGTAAAATTATGGTAGAGAATTTTGGTAAAGACATTCAATACAAGGATGATTGGATTAGAAAAAAAATCGAAGAAAAATACAAATCACAACCAAGAGTCAGAAATGCAAAATTAAGAAGCAAAAAATCAAGATTGAGAAAGATTCCTGAAAAAATCAACAAACTTGAAGGACAATTAGCTGAACTGACAAAGGTTACTTATGATTATGCTAAAAGTGGTTGATTGTGGCACGAGGTTTCAAAAGACACAACAAATTCATTCCAACTGATGGAAGTCCTCTTGCATTAAATTTGGAACAAGTTGGTATAACAAATCTAAATTCACCATCAAGATCAGTAATCAATAAGATAAAAGAACAAAATTTAGATTCTAAAGGAAATTTCTCAAAAGATTCAAAAAAAATTCCATTGGAAAGTATCAAGACACTTGCGAGAAAAAAGAATTTGTTTTTGTTAAAGGGTACTAATCCAACCGATCAAAAAACAGTAACTAAAACAGTAAAATTAGCAAATTAGAATTATCAAAAATTGTTAATTAGTGGTTAGATACACTAAACTCAGGCGTGACAAACGTTTCTGACCAGACAACATCCAAAGTACACAAGTTCACAAGAGAGTTTGCTGAAGAAATGGTCAAGATGATCGAAAAGACTGGTGCAGATTTCAAGATGTCTGAAATTTTATTTTTTGATATTGCAATGTTTAGGTTAAAAAATGAGTTTGATCAAGTGGATTGGAAATCACAAGTTCAGGTTAATCATTTCATAGAAAATCTTCTGAATGATGCTTTTGAAATTCAGAAGAAACATGTAACAGTAAAAATTAGGAACTTGCCGAGTAAATGAAAGAAGATAGATTTGCTATAGCAGTTTCTTTTGGTGCAGTAGTCTTGTTTGTTCTAATACCGATTCTAAAGGAATTGCAAGGTGATCCATTTGAATTAACAGGAGTAATTATTTCATTTGCAATTGCAATTGCGTTTGGTTTGTTTGCAACAAAAATGTTGAGAGATTGTCAAAAGAAGGAAATGTATCATGATTAGCAAAGACAACTTGGTAACACTTTGGATTGTTTTGGGTTTTGTTTCTTTGATTGGGTTAATGATTGAAAACAGTTTAGACACTTGGATTGCTTATGGATTGCTGACTTTGACAATTGGTTCATTTGCATTGGCTTTGTATTTCACAGATTTGTCACAAACAAAAAAGGATGATGTGAAAAAATGAATATGTTTAGAGGGTTCCTAGTGGTATTCAACATCGGTCTTTTCATTACTGTAATTCCATTATTATCTGCTGTAATTGCTCAAATTTACACACCAAATGAATTTTTCATTTACTTTTTTGGGGTTGGAACTGTATTGATGGGTGGTGGTTTAGGACTGGCTGTTGGTCATATTTTGTATAGAGAAGAAAAAGGTGCAAAGAAAATTGGTGGGAGTGATGAGTAAGATCACTCATACAGTGAGATTGAACAAAAGGATGAAGTTAGCAAGACTAGCAGAAAGAATGTTCAATATATTTTGGCAAGTGATTCTTGACAAGAATCCAATGTTTTGCTTTTTGTGTGGAAAATACATTGTGCCTTATGAAAGAATCGAACAATGGATAAAAAGACCATACAAAAAATCTGATGCATGTCATGATTCTTGTTGGAAGGAATT